>ERZ1106969.977-NODE-977-length-23783-cov-5.284558_pt1 | contig 23783 bp, 22 predicted proteins | sample MGYA00403685_ERZ1106969 | MGnify/ENA primary metagenome ERZ1106969 (study PRJEB35170, sample SAMEA104062416) | human gut metagenome | biome: human gut; feature: human-associated habitat; material: faeces | place: Denmark | collected 2012-05-18 ... | reverse complement strand
TTATCGCGCCAGATTGTGGCTCTGGAGGCCGAGGGTTCGAATCCCTCTACTCACCCTTCCCTTACCGGGAATTTTTTTTTATCCGGATTTATTGGGCCGTCGCCAAGCGGTAAGGCACAGGACTTTGACTCCTGCACTCGAGGGTTCGAATCCCGCCGGCCCAGTTATGGAAAATAGCCGTAGTCTCCTGTTTATGAGGGGGCTGCGGCTATTTTTAATTTGCTGTAAGTGGTATTAAGCAGTAACAGGCGGCAACTGTTTTTCTTTTGTTTTTCCATAGAATCCTAATGAAAATTTCAGAATCCTATCACAAAATACTCACAAATCCCCTGTATGCTGATTAAATATGGACATGACAGAATTACGTTCAGGATATGTGGATGATAAGGGCGTGTTAAGGCATGCCGGTGAAAAGAACATGACAGGGAGGCAGGGGCCAGGATGACCAATGAGCAATATTATGATTTAATCAAGCCCTATGAGGATGCAAGGCGTGTGATGAATACCCGTCTGGAGGTTTTGAATCACAGCCTGTATAAAGAAAAAAACGTTTCCGGCCCCATCCATAATATCCAGGGCCGGCTCAAGGAAAAAAGGAGTATTGAGGATAAGCTCAGGCGTCTTGGATTTACGGACAGCATCGTCAATGCCAGGAATGAACTTCAGGACATTGCAGGCATACGTGTAATCTGTTATTTTGTGAATGATATCTATAATATGGTAAATATCCTGAAACGGCAGACGGATCTGGTGGTAATAAAGGAAAAGGACTACATACAATCACCCAAACCCAATGGCTACAGAAGCCTGCACCTGGTTTTAGGCATACCCGTGTACTGCCTGGATACCATGGAGTATTTCCCGGTGGAAGTGCAGTTCAGGACCATGGCCATGGACTTCTGGGCCAGCATGGAGCACAGGGTGTGCTATAAAAAACAGCCGGAGAACAGGGAGTGGCTGGAAGCGGAATTCTGCCGTTACGCGCATATATTGGAAGAGATTGAAAATGAATTTGAAATACACAATGAAAGGAAATGACTTGGCCTGGGACAGCTGGAACCAGCCATCCATCCGGCATATAGACCGGCATCCGGGGAAATTATCTCTGGATGCCGTTTTTTTACGCCTTTTGTACATAATAATAGTAAGATTAAGTACAGGAAGGCAGAGAAGATATGCAGAAAATATGGATATGCGGTGCAAACGGAAGGGTCGGGCGTAAGCTGACAGGTCTTTTAAGGTCAGAGCCGGTGGAACTTCTCCTGACGGATGTGGATTCAGTGGATATTACGGTGTCCGGGGATGTGATGGAGTATGCGGGGATGAACAGACCGCATTTTATAATTAACTGCGCAGGGCTTACGGACCCGGACCAGTGCCGGCAGAATCCGGAGCTTGCGTATAAGGTAAATGCCCTGGGAGCAAGGAATCTCAGCGTGGCCGCCAGAATGGGGAAGGCCAGGCTGGTGCAGTTTTCCACAGATGATGTTTTTGGCGGGGACAGCCAGGTGCCGTATACGGAATTTGATACCCCCAATCCACAGACCGTTTATGGAAAATCAAAGCTTGCAGGGGAGAACTTTGTAAGGGAATTCTGCAGCAGGCATATTATCATCAGAAGCTCCTGGATATTTGGGGCAGGGAGCCCCTACCTGGGGCAGATCCTCCAAATGGCGGAACAGGGTCAGGTCATACAGGCGGATCCGGACCAGTACGCGGCGCCCACAGGGGCGGAGGAACTGGCTGCAAAGGCAGTGGAACTGATGTATCATGGGGAGGACGGTCTGTACCATGTGACAGGCCAGGGAAGCTGCAGCAGGTATGAATTTGCCAGGGAGGCCGTGCGCCTGTCAGGAACCGGCGCAGCGGTGGCACAGGCCCGGGGAGGTCATGACCGCCTGAATGCCCTGCGGCCTTCCTACAGCGTACTGGATAACATGATGCTTCGGATTTCCGGCATTTCCCTGCTGCCTGACTGGAGGGTCATGCTGGAAGCATATATGGAGCAGTGGAGGAACAGGCGCCAGGCCCCTGGGGCGGCCGGTATGGATGGGAGGCAGGGAAGATGAGGCGGGAGACGGATGATGGGGTGGAGAGGGAGATGGATGATGGGGTAAAGCGGGAGATAAATGATGGGGGGAGCCGGAAACCGGATGACGGGGTGAGACGGAAGCAGGAAGATAGGGCGAGGCGGAACCCGGGGCTTACCACTGCAATTTTCATCGGTCTTCTCCTGGGTGCGGCTGCCGGAATCCTGTTCCACTATGTGGTGCCGGCAGGACCTTTCAGGGACGCCCTGATGATAGACGGCATTTTATATGTAATTGGAAATGGGTTCCTGCGGCTGATGCAGATGCTGGTGGTCCCATTGGTATTCTGCTCCCTGGTCTGCGGCAGCATGGCCATGGGCGATACCAGGAAGCTAGGGCGGATAGGCGTCAAAACCCTGGGTTTTTACCTGGCCACCACCGCCTTGGCCATAACGGCTGCCATACTTACCGCCAATGTGATCAATCCGGGACAGGGGCTTGATATGTCATCCATTGAGGTGGCGGATGTATCCATTGCGGACCGGGCCGGGCTGGCAGACACCCTTCTGGACATCATCCCCACCAATCCGATCCATGCCCTGGCAAGCGGCCACATGCTGTCCATCATCCTGTTTGCGCTGTTTGTGGGCATCATTCTGGCAGGTCTGGGCGAAAGCGCTGAGACAGTGGGTAACTTTTTCGGACAGTTCAATGATGTGATGATGCAGATGACCGTGATGGTCATGAAGCTGGCGCCATACGGCGTGTTCTGCCTGACAGCCAGGACATTTTCCGGAATTGGTTTTGACGCGTTTGTCCCGCTGCTTAAATATATGGCAGGTGTGATCCTTGCCCTGGCCATACAGTGTGTGGTGGTTTATATGGTCATACTCAGGATGTTTACAGGACTAAGCCCAAGGGTGTTCCTGAAAAAGTTCCTGCCGGTCATGGGATTTGCATTCTCCACAGCCACCTCCAATGCAACCATACCCATGTCGATTGAGACCCTTCACAGGAAAATGGGCGTGTCCAAGCGTGTATCCTCATTTACCATTCCCTTAGGGGCAACCATCAATATGGATGGCACGGCCATCATGCAGGGTGTGGCCGTGGTGTTTGCGGCCCAGGCATTTTCAATCCACCTGTCGGCGGCGGATTACCTGACCGTCATACTCACCGCCACCCTGGCCTCCATCGGGACAGCAGGCGTGCCGGGGGTGGGACTTATCACACTTTCCATGGTATTTGCATCCGTAGGGCTTCCTGTGGAAGCCATTGCGCTTATTATGGGGATTGACCGTATCCTGGATATGAGCAGGACAGCTGTCAATATAACGGGGGACGCGGTATGCACCACCATCGTGGCCAGCCAGGACGGCTCGCTGGACCGTGATGTGTTCTATGGAACGGAGATGGCGCGGGAGGGGGAGTAAAGATGTCCTTGACGTTCCCTGCCGTGGATTTTATACTGATATTAGGTCATAGGGCTGGTGCACGGCATATCAGAGAATACACAGGAGGGAACCATGAGTTTATTTGGACTTGAATTTAAAAGCAGGGAAGAACGGGAGAGGGATGAGCGGGATTATCTGTACCGTATCTTTCCCGGAGGGAATGAGCAGAAGAAAGCGGTTGAGAAGGAGCTGGCTTCTAAGCTGCCCTGGGTGGAAATCCGTGGGCTGATGCTCTATTATGTTCTTATGCGTGACGCCATGACAGGACGCGACAGAATGGATTTTGAGGATGCAGTGGTTAAGGTGTCCAAACGCCAGCGGATGATTAAGGTTACCCCTGAGATACTTAAAGTGGTGCGGGAGGTTTTGGATGAGAATGGCTGATGCCGCGGCAAAGGAGGCACCATGGGGGAATATGTACACTCCGGTTTTACTGATATCAGAAACGATATGAGGACGAATCAGGCGGAGATGGAACAGCTGATACAGAAGGGCCAGAGTATGTTTGAAGGGACGTCGGTGGATGTTCGGCTCCTGGACAGGCAGATTGAAGTATCCATGAAGTCCCCGGATGGAATAAGGCAATTTGACGGATTATTCCCAGCGGAAAGACGGGATGTGTTATGAGATTTACCTTATGATTACCACCAGGGACGGGATGCGGTATATGACACCGGACGATTCCATTGCATCCTTTAGCTCTTATGAAGGCGGCCAGAACCGGTCGGGAGGTTCGGGAACCATGTGGCCGGTTTTCAGTTGACACACCCTGGAACCCTTACAGCGGGCCTCAGACACACCCTGGCAAGGGAAAACCGGTGTATTGCCTCTTTGGATTCCTTTATACCAAACACGCCCTGGGACAATCCAGGGCTTTCTTCATATTATATTAAAAAGGACAAGGAGGCCATCTATGAGAGATATAACATTATGCCATCCCCGTCTGCAGCTTCTGGCAGTGCAGCTGGTGGAGGAGAGCGGAAAACAGGGATTGATGATAAAAATCGGTGAGACGCTGCGGACCGTGGCGGAGCAGGACGCCCTGTATGCCCAGGGACGCACCAAGCCGGGCAGTATTGTGACCAATGCGCCCGGAAGCAGTTACAGTTCCTACCATCAGTGGGGCACTGCATTCGACATTTTCAGGAATGACGGCGCTGGGGCCTATAATGATTCCGGGAATTTCTTTACCCGTGTGGGAGCCGTCGGCGCGGCCCTGGGCCTGGAATGGGGCGGGAACTGGAAGTCTATTGTGGACAAACCGCATTTCCAGCTTCCGGACTGGGGAAGCAGCACGTCCGGGATTAAAAAGATATACGCCAATCCGGAGGCATTCATGAAAACCTGGACCACGGAAAAGCGCATAGGATGGATTAAGGATAACAACGGCTGGTGGTACCGCAGGCCGGATGGGACCTATCCGGCCAATGCCTGGTATGTCATCAATCATCACTGGTATCTGTTTAACCGGGACGGTTACGCCTGCACCGGCTGGCACCGCTGGAATGGCAGCGTATGCGACCCGGAGGACGGCTCCGGCGACTGGTACTATTTCGACCCGACACCGGACGGACCGGTGGAGGGCGCCTGCTGGCATAGCAGGGACAACGGGGCACAGGGGGTATGGTACGTGGACGCCCTGGATAGTATATAAAAAGAAGCGGGCTTTTTTGTCCAATCAGGAGGGTATACATCTTGTGGAAGATTTGTAATGATACATTCGCAGCTATTATCTGTTATGGGAAACCGCACAATCCTCATCTTCATTTCGTAGAACTTATTGAAATGAAGATTCAGATAATCAAACAGCCTTGCTTTCATGATAATCCTGTATTGATTCGGATTGGCTTTGACAAGGTTCGTCTGCTTTTTTTGTAAGTGTGATTGCAGCTGAGGAACTGAAGGTTTCCTGCCGGAGGCATAACACGTTCAATCATGTAAATCCAGATAGTCAAAGAGGCTTGATTTAGGGAGAATCTTATACTGTTCCGGATGACGCTGTGCCGCAGCCGTCCCCGCCTATTATAATATAGAAGGAAGCAGTCAATAAAAAGTCCATGTATCTATTTTCTGCGGTTTATTTTAGGAAAGACAAAAACCCTGCAAGCTTTATGCTTACAGGGTTTTCTTCATGCGCCAGAGAAGATTCGAACTCCCGACACTACGGTCCGTAGCCGTATGCTCTATCCAGCTGAGCTACTGACGCATGCTACTGCTTGTTTATCTCTAACAGCGCAAGAGTTATTATAGCCCCTTTGGAGATAAATGTCAATGATTTTTTGAAAAATATTTATGGTTGAAAATATTTATGGTAAATGAAGAACTGCAACAAAAACATTGAAAAGAGAAATCCCCTATGGTATTATTATTTTCATAAGTCAATTAATTCGGAAGAGGATGAAATGACGCAGAAAAAAGGTGCACTGCGTCTTTTTGTGTATGAGGCCGAACAAAAAGGAGGAGAATTTATGAAAAGAAAATTAAGCCTGGTACTTGCACTGATGATGGCAGCCGGTCTGGGGCTGTCGGGCTGCGGCAATCAGGGCGGCGGCACACCTGCAACCGAGCCCGGCGCAGGGCAGGGCAGTGCTTCGGAAGATGCCCAGGGCGCAGGCGCAGGGCAGAGCGTGGGCGATACAGGCATTGACACAACCGGATTCCTTTACGTTGCCCTGAATGCCGATATCCAGACAGCGGACATGCAGAAAACATCCAAGGATTATCAGATTCCCATTAATATCTATGACAGTCTCTGTGAAATCAAGGTGGCGGATGACGGGACCTCTTCCATTGAACCGTGTCTGGCAGAGAAATGGGATATCAGCGATGACGGTATGGAATATACATTTTATCTGAGAAAGGGCGTGAAGTTCCACAATGGCGAGGAGCTGAAGGCCAGCGATGTGAAATATACATTTGAGCGTATGCTTACGGTACAGGGAGGAACCAACTCCGAATTCCTGGACCAGATTAAGGGGTCCACGGAGCTTTTTGATGGAACGGCAACTGAGCTGGAAGGCTTTGAAATCCTGGATGATTACACCTTTAAGCTGACCCTTAAGGAGCCGTATTCCGGTTTCCTGGCCTGTATCTCGACCCCGGCCGTGTGCATTTACAATGAAAAGGCCACCGAGGAAGCAGGGGACCAGTTCGGCCTTGACCCGGCCCTGACCATTGGCACAGGACCCTTTAAGTTTGCCAGCTGGACTTATAATGACCAGCTTGTACTTGTAAGGAACGATGATTATTTCCAGGGAGCCAGCGCCCTTCCGGGTGTTGTGATTAAAATCGTGCCTGATACTGAAACGCAGACCATGATGTTTGAGAGCGGCCAGCTGGATCTTCTGGACATGGACTATATGACGGAACAGATTGACCGTTTCCAGGAGGCATATCCGGACCAGATGGTTTCCGGACCGCGTCTTGGGACCACCTATTTTACCATGAACCAGAAGATTGAGCCCTTTGATAACCTGCAGGTCAGGAAAGCGGTCCAGATGGCCATTGACCGTCAGGTAATCCTTGACACACTTTACGGAGGCAGGGGCCAGCTGGAGAACGGTATCTTCCCCCACGGCCTGATTGGCTTTAACACGGATATGCCTGAAATCAAATATGACCCTGAAGGCGCCAAGGCCCTGCTTGCAGAGGCAGGATACCCGGATGGATTCACCATGGAGATTGCGGCTGATATGTCGGCCTCTGATACAATGACCATGGCCCTTGAGATTATCAAGGAGCAGCTGGCACAGGTGGGAATCAATGCTGAGATTAAGAACTATGACGAGTCCACGTGGCTGGAAACAAGGAAATCAGGTGAGCTTGGTTCCTTTATTTCCACATGGACGGCTGATTACAATGACCCGGATAACTTTATCTACACCTTTTTCGGCAATGTTGAGAAGACCACGGCCCGTTCACTGAACTATCCGGACACAGCGGTGATGGAGCGCGTGGCAGCGGCCAGGACCATTCTGGATAATGATGAACGCATGAAGGAATATAATGCACTGGAGGAGAAAATCATATCAGAGGATGCTGCATGGGTTCCCATGTTTTCCAGACTCCATCTCTTTGCTGTTTCCAAGCGCGTGCAGAACTTTAAGGTTGCCTGGAACGGTCTCAGCGACAATGATTTCTATCCGCTGTCCATTTCAGAGTAAATAACGGCTGCCGTTAAGCGGCCATACATATGATATCAGTCCGGCATGTGCCGGGATGCCTGGGTGCCGCATATACTGCGGCACCTTTGGCAGATATGCGGAGTGCCCTCAGAAACCTCTTTGCCCTGCAAGGTGGTTTCTGAGAGTACTCCCAAAAGGAAGAAGGGGGTAATCCAGTGCTTAAAAAATGTCTGAAACGAATCCTGATATCCATACCGGTCCTCATAGGCGTTGTCCTGATTATTTTCATCATGCTGAGGATCATACCCGGCAATCCGGTCACCACCATGCTGGGCGAGCATGTGAACCAGGCGGTTATTGACAAGGTAAGCCGTGAAATGGGGCTGGACCAGCCGCTGTATATCCAGTTTTTCCGGTATGTGGCCAATGCCATTCAGGGGGATTTTGGAACCTCCTACCGGTTGAACCGGAATGTGACGGGAATCATTCTGGAAGCATTTCCTAACACGGTCAAGCTTTCCGTGTGTGCGGCCGTGGTGGCCTGGATCATAGGGATTGTTGCCGGAATCGTGGCGGCTGTGAAGCAGAACCGGTTGTTAGACCGCCTGTTCATGGGATGCGCCCTGCTGGGGGTTTCCATGCCTGTATTCATGACAGCCCTTGTGCTTCAGTATGTGTTTGCGTTCAAGCTTAAATTGTTTCCGGTGTCCGGTTATGATTCACTGGCCGCCATGGTGCTGCCGGCCATTGTCCTTGGGTGGAACTCGGCGGGAAGCATTGCCCGCATGACGCGCTCCAACCTGGTGGAGGCCATGCAGGGGGATTACATTCGCACGGCCAGGGCCAAGGGGCTTCGGGAATGGGGCGTCATTGTGCATCACGCCCTGAAGAACGCCATGCTGCCCGTGGTCACCATGATGGCGCTGCAGGTTTCCAGCATGCTGTCAGGCGCCGTGCTGACAGAGAGCGTATTCGGTATCCCGGGAATCGGACGCCTGGCTGTGAATGCCATTGAGACAAGGGACATGCCCCTTTTGCAGGGCACGGTCATCTTTACAACCATTCTTGTAATTGCAGGAAACCTGGTAGCGGATATACTGTATTCGGTACTGGATCCGAGAATCAGGGAGGGCGCATGATGAATGAGGAAAAAATAACAACAATCAATTCCCTGGATGTGGAATCACAGATAGGGGAATCGGAGACCCTTCTGGACCAGATGAAAACCATGGTCCGCCAGAATAAGCTGGCCGCATTCGCGGCAGTTGTGATCATTGTGATTGCCCTGGCAGCCATATTCGCACCGCTGGCAGCGCCCTATGACCCTTATGCCCAGACCCTGACCGACCGGCTCCAGGCCCCCAGCGCGGCCCATCTTCTGGGAACGGACGAGCTGGGACGCGACCTGTTCAGCCGTATTATATACGGGGCAAGGGTGTCCCTGCTGGTGGGGCTTGTCCCCACGCTGATTTCCATGGCAATCGGAACCGTCCTGGGGCTTCTGGCCGGCTTTTACGGCGGAAGGGTTGACTTTGCAATCATGCGCCTTGCGGATGTGATGCTTGCATTTCCCTCCCTGCTTCTGGCTCTGGTCATTACCTATACCATTGGCGGCGGCCTTGTGAGTATTTTCGCGGCCCTGATCCTGGTAAACTGGGCAGGCACGGCCCGTATTGTCCGCTCCCAGACCCTTTCCATGAAAGAGGCGGAGTATGTGGAGGCGGCCCGTTCCATTGGGGTGAAAAAGTGGAAAATCATGTTCCGCCACATCCTTCCCAACTGCCTGCCGTCCCTGATTGTGCTGTTTACCCTTAACATACCGGCTGCCATACTGACGGAATCCTCCTTAAGCTTCCTTGGGGCCGGGCTCCAGCCGCCGTCCGCCAGCTGGGGACTTGCGGTTGTGCGGGGCAAGAAGTACCTTTTCTCCGAACCGTGGCTTTCCATTGCCCCCAGCGTGGCAATCATGATTGTGGTTATGGCATTTAACTTCCTTGGCGACGGCCTCAGGGATGTGCTTGACCCGTATTTAAAAGAACAATAGGAGGCGGGCAGATGAACAGGGAACATGTTTTGACACAAGATAATGCTTTGACCGGGGGCAATGCCCGGACCAGGGACAATGCCCAGACCGGGGACCATGCCCGGACCGGAGACAATGCTCAGACCGGGAAATACGTACTGACAATTGAGAACCTGCAGTCCTATTTCTTTACTGCCAAGGGCACGGTCCCGGCAGTAGATGATGTGACCATCGAGGTGCCGGCGGGAAAGATAATCGGCCTGGTAGGAGAGTCCGGGTGCGGAAAGAGCATGACAGCCATGTCCGTGATGGGGCTGCTGCGCCACCCCGGCAAGGTGGTGGGAGGAAGGATTACCCTGGACGGCAGGGATATTACTTACCTTAATCCCAGGGAGAGGGCCAGGATCCGCGGCAATGAGATATCCATGATTTTCCAGGAACCCATGACCTCCTTAAATCCCGTGTATCCGGTGGGGCGTCAGGTCCAGGAAGCCATTCTCCTGCATCAGAAGGTGTCCAGGGCCGAGGCAAAGCAGCAGGTGATTGAGATCTTTAAAGAGGTCGGTATCCCGGAGCCGGAGAAACGCTACAATTCCTATCCCCATCAGCTTTCGGGCGGTCTGCGCCAGCGGGTGATGATAGGCATGGCCATGGTGTGCAAGCCCAAGGTGATGATTGCGGACGAGCCCACCACGGCCCTGGACGTTACCATAGAAGCGCAGATCCTGCGGCTGATGAAACGCCTTCGGGACGAGCAGGGCACATCCATCATCCTGATAACCCATAATATGGGGGTGGTGGCGGAGGTATGCGATTATGTGTACGTCATGTATGCCGGCATGGTAATGGAGCAGGCTGAGGTATTTGATTTGTTTGAAAATACCAGCCACCCCTACACCCAGGGCTTGTTAAAGTCCATACCCAAGCTGGACAGCAGGGAAGAACGGCTGTATACCATTGAAGGCGTGGTGCCCAACCTGTTGAGGCTGCCCGAGGGCTGTAATTTCTGCAACCGCTGCGGGAAGGCAGAAGCCAGGTGCCTGAAGGAAAAGCCCGGACTTTATGGGATTGGTGCTGATGGGAACGGTATGAGCCATAAGGTAAGGTGCTTCCTTTACGAAGGTAGGGGCATGGAGGACGCCGGCGCCGTGGAATCAGGCGGACCGGACGCACAGGCAGCATCATCGGATGGGGAGGTGGCAGAAGATGGCAGGTAAGAAGATACTTCTGGAGGCCAGGGACCTTGTAAAGGAATTTGCCCTTGAAGGCGGCAAAAAAGGAAAGAATGTGGTGCACGCGGTATCCGGCGTGAATTTAAGGATATACGAGGGTGAGACGCTGGCCCTGGTAGGCGAGTCCGGCTGCGGCAAGAGCACACTGGGGCGCACGCTGATTAAGCTCATAGAGGCCACATCCGGCACCATTGAATTTGAGGGGACAGACATCACCAGGATGAAGGACAGGGAATTCACGGAAATACGGCGTCAGATGCAAATCATCTTCCAGGACCCGTATGCGTCCTTAAATCCCCGTATGAAAGTAAGGAAAATCATCTCAGAACCCCTTACCACCCACGGTCTTGCCAGGACAAAGGACGAGATTGAAAGCCAGGTAAAGGCACTGATGGACGAGGTGGGGATTCCAAGGGAGTTCATCAACCGGTATCCCCACCAATTCTCAGGCGGGCAGCGCCAGAGGATTGGCATAGCAAGGGCCATTGCCCTGCATCCCAGGCTGATTATATGCGATGAGCCGGTATCCGCCCTGGACGTATCCATCCAATCCCAGGTATTGAATCTGTTAAAGGATCTGCAGGAACAGTATCAGCTGACCTACCTGTTCATTTCCCATGACCTGAGCGTGGTGAAGTTCATATCGGACCGTGTCTGTGTCATGTTCCTGGGCATGGTCTGCGAGATAGGGGGCACCCATGAACTGTATGCCCATCCCCTGCACCCATACACCCATTTCCTGCTTAACGCCATACCAAAAGCAGACCCAAGGCTGCGCAGCGATGAAAAGGAGCTGCTCACAGGCGAGATACCCAGCCCGGTAAATCCGCCTTCGGGCTGCCGCTTCCATACAAGATGTCCCTATGCAAAAGATATCTGCAGCCAGATGGTGCCGGAAGGGAAAAGGGTGGGTGGACGCCAGGTGTTCTGCCATTTTCCCCTAATGGAAAGGAAATGAGGCAGTCATGGATGTCTGGGAATGAAACATGTACAGAATAAGGCTGATACAGTGAAGAACGGATACAGAATAAGACAGATACAAAAGCAGGTCAGATTCCAAATAAAACTCAAAGAAATCCCAACAGACAGAATGCCGCAGGCCCACATAAACACAACTACGTTTTGCGGGTCTGCGGCATTCTAATATTTCTAGTATGGATAAAACTTCTGACAGTCTAACCCATCCAATAAAATCAAAGCCGGAATCACACAACAATTGGAAGCGCCCGAGCCGGCTGGCCATCCTGCCGGAACAGATTTAATGGATGCAGAAGCCATCACCTAAACACCCCGATACAATACCCAATTACCACCCAAAGCACGGACAGGATCCACAGCGGTACAAATGAGAATTTCACATAATCCGCCAATTCCGTGCCGTCGGCCAGGTCGCAGGCAAGATAAATCTGAGGCTGGGCAACCGGGGAAATCATGGCGCCCATGTTCATGAGGAGTGTAAGCACCACTATTTCATTGGGAATGCCGAATTTGCTGCTTACCCCGGCAACAATGGGGACCAGGGCATACTGCCATATATCGTTGGTGAAAATAAGCATGAGCGGGGTGGAAAACAGCGCAATGATAAGGTAAACCCATGGCCCCATGGTACCGGGAATGATACGGATAAGGAAGTCTACCATGGCATCCATCATTCCGCTTTCAGACAGCACCCCGACCACTACACCGGACAGGAACACGGCACAGGCCGTGGAATACATTTCCTGGGAATATTTCTTTAACAGGCTGCCCTGGAGCTTTAGGTCAGGGTAGTTGACACTGAGGGCCACAATCAGGCCGATGGCAAATACAAAGTAGTCCGGGCAGGGGACAACGCTGAGTCCGATAATAAGCAGGACCGTCCAGATCAGGTTGAACCAGAACAGCTTAGGCCGTTTCAGTTCAGAGGCTTGTATCATTGTCTGGGTATCCACATCTGCGCTTACCTTGCCAGCGCCTTTCTTTATCTGTATCCGTGCAAGGATTACGGCAAGGACAATGCAGAGCGCAATGTAAATCAGCATCATGGGAAGCATTTTCATGAAAATATAGTTCTGGGGACTTTCAATTCCTTCTAAGAGCGTGGCCGCTCTTAAGGTCCTGCCGTTCCACGGTGTCACGAACAGTGCGCACATGGTGGCAGAACACAGCAGCAGAAGGACTTTGGGATCAATCTTCAGCTTTTTGTAAAGGGGCAGCATCATGGGAATGGTAACCAGATACGTGGAGGTGACGCTTCCGTCAATTTCCGTAATCAGGGATACCAGCACCGTGATGATGCAGATTACGGTCACGCTGAGTCTGGTGTGCTTTAACAGGAATTCGACCATGATGTCGAACAGTCCTGCTTCCGACATGACGGAGAAATATGGCAGGGAAAAGAAGATGATGAACATCAGGTCCCTGGTTTTTCCCAGGCCGGAATTAATATAGCCGCATATCTCCGGGATACTGGCGCCGATTAAAAAAGCGCCAATGATGGGAATGATTGTAAATGCAAACAAGGTGCTGACTTTCTTTTTTAAGAGCAGCGTGGTGATTAATATCATCATCGCGAAGCCTATAATTGCGGTATAACTCATGTTTCATTATCCTCCCGATATTTGTTTTTGCCGCAGGCACAGTCTGCTGTCAGGCGCTGCCTGCCCCATGCCGGGGCAGTATGCCTGTTTCATGCCTATCTTACAAGGCAGGGCTTTTTGGAATCGTATTTCCATCCTGGTATCAGGTACTGCATGGCCATTGCGTCATCCCTGTCATGGTTCGGCATGGAATGATAGAGCCGGTTTGCCTCCATCACCTTCTCCATATCCAGGGTAACGCCCAGACCCGGGCGGTCAGGAACCTCCAGATAACCGTCCCGGATAGCAGGCGTATCCTTTAACAGGTTCTGCCCGTCCTGCCAGATCCAGTGGGTGTCCAGCGCGGTTGGGGAACCGGGAGCGGCGGCTGCCACATGGGCAAAGGTGGTAAGGGTTATGTCAAAATGGTTGTTGGAATGGCTGCCCCAGGTAAGTCCCCAGTCATTTAACAGCGCCGCCATGCGAAGACTTCCATCAAGTCCCCAGAAATGCGGGTCTGCCAGCACGATGTCCACTGATTTTAATGCGGCTGCATGGTAAAACTGCCTCCAGTTGGTGGCAATCATATTAGTGGCAACCGGAATATGGGTTGCATTTTTAAATTCAGCCATAATCTCACGGCTGGAGAATCCTGCCTCAGGTCCGCAGGGGTCCTCCACATAGGACAGGATATGGCCCATGCCCCGGCACAGGCCGATGGCCTCTGTAAGGCCCCAGGCCCCGTTAGGGTCTATATTGATGCGCCCGTTTGGGAAGTGTTTCTTTAAGGCGCGTATGGTTTCCATCTCATATTCGCCGGAGAATACGCCGCCTTTCAGTTTGAAGTTGCGGAAACCATATTTTTCCTGAAGGCAGCAGGCCTGCTCCACAATCTGTTCATGGCTGGTCATTTCCCTGCGTCTCATCCGGAACCAGGAATCGCTGCTGTGGGATTCATCTATGTAAGGAAGGTCGGTTTTGCCTTTATCTGAGACGTAGAACAGGTATCCCAGCACTTCTACCTGGCTGCGCTGCTTTCCTTCAGCCAGAAGTTCACACACAGGAACCCCCAGATGCTGTCCAAGCAGGTCTAACAGCGCGCATTCAATGGCCCATTCTGCCTGTACCACGAACTTGAGCTTACTGATGTCCAGGGTCTGTATCCCTTCCCCGTCATCACCAGGCGCTTTCCTGCCGCCCCGGTGGATGGTTCCAAGAATGGAGCGGTATTTACCGACTTCCTGCCCGATGACCAGGGGGATGTAACTGGTCAGGCATTCACAGGTGTATTCCCCGCCATGTATTTCTCCAATACCCGTATGGCCGGAGTTGTCCTTTAGGATTACGATATTTCTCGTGAAATAGGGTGCGTGTGCCCCGCTTAAGGTCATTTCCATACTGTCATATCCAGCCACGGGAATGACTTTCATGTCTGTGATGACCGGCGTATTATTTAACATATCATCTGCTCCTTTTCTTGAAACTCTTGTTTTTCTAACGGTTTTCATTATAATACAGTTAGGAGAAACAGGCCAATATGTAAAAATAATGGGCGCAATCACATTTGCTTATCGTGAATATATCCAATCATACATGTGTGGGAGGGATTTACATTGGATACAAAATATCTGAAATATGTGCTGACAATTGCCAGGAAAAAGAATATGACAAAGGCGGCGGAAGAACTTTATGTATCCCAGTCCTCCCTGAGCCAGTACCTGTCCAGGCTGGAGCAGGAGATTGGTGTCCCGCTTTTCATACGGGCCAAGGGGGAGCTGCTTCTGACACCGGCAGGGGAGCTGTATGTGGAGGCTGCCAGGAAGGTAATCCAGATCCAGAAGGACCTTTACCATAACATCCGGGGGATGAATCATAAAGGCCATATCACCATTGGGGTGACTTCCCAGTTCGGCCTGAGGATGCTGACGGAAATCATACCTGCCTATAAGAAGGTGTTTCCCCAGGTTACCATTGAGATTACGGAATCCAATGTGCCCACGCTTACAAGGATGATCCTGGAGGAAGGCATTGACTGTGCGGTCATGGCGCTGAACTGCGCGGATGCATTTGCAGAGGAACAGGTATCCCTTCTTCGGAAGGAAGAGGTGCTTTTTGCAGTGCCTGCGGCCCATGGTTACTGCCTGCGTAACCGGACCGGAATCATGACCAGGGAAGAACTGATCCATGAATTTAAGGATGAGAATTTCATGCTGTCTAAGAAAGGATCTACCCTGAGGGAACTGGCTGACAGGATATTTGCATCCGCCGGCTTCCAGCCAAGTACCATGTGCGAGACTAACAGTATCATTGCCACCAGGGCCATGGTGGCAAAAGGGATAGGTGTCACGTTCATTGCCAGGTCCTGCGTCAGTGACAGGGAAAATGTTGCCTATTATTCCCTGAATCCCCGGATGTACCGTTACAATGCCCTGGTGCGCAGGAAGAACCTGATTCAGAATGAGCCGGAGAGAGCGCTGTTCCAGCACATACGCGGATATTTTGAACGGCAGGATGAAGACGGACCGGCAGACTGAGCCGTGTGTGCGGGTGTGTGCAAGGGCGCGGTGTTGGTGTTGAAACATGTCCTGTTTTGTGGTATCATAGGAAAAGGAAGAGATAAGAGAAATCGGGGGATAGGCTCTTATCTCTTATTTTGTATTGAGCGGGGACGTACATATGAGACAGAAATTATCAAAGCACAATCTGCTGCTTGTTGGATTTACATTATTTTCCATGTTTTTTGGCGCGGGGAATCTGATTTTCCCGCCTTTTCTTGGGGCACAGGCAGGCAGCCTTACATGGCATGCAATGGGGGGCTTCCTTATGAGCGCGGTGGGGCTTCCTGTATTAGGCGTGGCAGCGGTTGCGCTTTCCGGCGGGCTTCCCAGCCTGGCAAAGAAGGTCCATCCTGTTTTTGCGTTCGTGTTCACGCTGCTGATTTACCTGTCCATCGGCCCCTGTCTGGCCATTCCAAGGACAGCCAGCACCTCCTTTGAGATGACGGTGCTTCCTGTCCTGACCGGCATGAAGCTTGAGATGGGCCAATTGGCGGGAGGGACAGGCTTTACCCTTCAGACAGCTGCGCAGTTCGGATATTCAGCCCTGTTCTTTATGGCAGCCATGGCGGTGGCCTTCCGGCCTGACAAGCTTACAGACCGTTTGGGGAAGGTGCTCTGCCCTGCTCTCTTAATATTGATTGGGGTGATTTTTACCGGGTGCCTGGTATGGCCCATGGGACCATATGGGGCGCCTGAGGCGGTTTACAGCGCAGGGCCGGTGGTAAAGGGCTTCCTGGAAGGATACCAGACCATGGATACCATTGCCGCCCTTAACTTCGGCATTATCATTGCCATCAATATCCGGGCCAAGGGCGTGGAACAGGAGGGAGCGGTTGTCAGGGAAACCGTGAAGGCGGGAGTGATTGCAGGCATCCTTCTGGCCCTGATATACGGGGCCCTGGCCCATATCGGGGCACCTGCGGGCGCGGTTGCGGCGGATACAAAGAACGGCGCAAGGATACTTACCTATGTGGCAGGCAGCCTGTTTGGAAAAGCAGGAATGATGATCCTGGGAGTCATCTTCCTTATTGCGTGCTTTAATACATGCGTGGGGCTGTTAAGCTGCTGCAGCCAGTATTTTACCACAATCATCCCGGTGATTGGCTATAAGGTGTGGGTGTTTGTGTTTGCAGCCGTCAGCCTGGTGATATCCAGTGCAGGGCTTAACAGGATACTGACCGTATCGGAGCCAGTGCTGAACGCCATATATCCGGTGGCAATCGTGCTGATTGTGCTGGCATTTTTAGGTCCGCTGACCAGGAGATGGCCTGCCATGTTTCCGTGCAGCATCCTGCTGACAGGGATTGTCAGTGTGGTGTATGCCCTGGAACAGAGTAAGGTTACCATACCTTTCCTAAGCCAGGCCACCACATACCTTCCGGGATATGGGGCCGGCCTGGGATGGGTTGTGCCGGCTTTGGCAGGGATGGCGGCGGGAATTGTTGTCTCCTCCGTGCGGGAGGAGGAAAATGAGCCGTAGGGGTATGGTTGATGGGAGTACGGCTGATATGGAATGGTTGATGGAATGACAGCTGATACGGAATGGTTGAAGGAATTGCAGCTGATATTGAATGGTTGAAGGAATTGCGGCCGATACGGAATGGTTGAAGGAATTACAGCTGTTATGGAATGGCAGATAGAGTTGTGACTGACAAAGAGTGACTGACAGAGACGTGATTGATATAGAAAAGGACAGGATAGGACATGGCACAGACGAAATGGATGCTTCACGCGAAAAAGGCAGATTTTAATAAGATTGCAGAGAGATATGGGATTAGTCCGGTAACGGCCAGGATAATCCGCAACCGTGGGATTGAGGGGATGGAGGAAATTGGGCATTACCTGCATGGCTCCGTAAAGGACCTTCATGACCCGCGCCTTCTGCCGGACATGGAGAAGGCGGTTGGAATCCTGCGCGGCAAGGTGCGGGAAGGAAAACCAATCCGCATTGTGGGGGATTATGATATTGACGGGGTCTGCTCCACCTATCTGCTTTACCGGGCGCTGAAACGGGTTGGGGCCAATGTGGATTTTGAGATCCCTGACAGGATTAAGGATGGGTATGGAATCAATGAAATGATCATTGAGGCAGCGGCAGGGGATGGGATTGATACCATACTTACGTGTGATAACGGGATTGCAGCAATCAGCCAGATTGCCAGGGCCAAGGAACTGGGGATGACCGTGGTGGTCACGGACCATCATGATATATTGGTGGAGGAAAGCCAGGACAGCTGCGCGGGAAAGGATGCAGATGGCAGGGATGGGAGCCATGGGGATGCAGAGGACTCCTGTCAGGGAACAGAGGTGCTTCCGCCAGCGGATGCCATTGTGAATCCCAAGATGAGGGGCTGCCGGTATCCATTTCCCGGTATATGCGGCGGCATGGTGGCCTACAAGCTGGTGCAGGTGCTGTTTGAGGAATGCGGCGTACCTATGGAGGAATGGCTGGATATGCTTGAGATTGCGGCCATTGCAACGGTAGGGGATGTGATGAAGCTTCAGGGCGAGAACCGCATCATTGTGAAAGAAGGTCTTTGCCGCCTGGGCCATACATCCAATCTTGGTCTGCGTAAGCTTATAGAGAAAAATAACCTGGCAGCGGACTCCATTACGGCCTACCATATCGGCTTTGTCATCGGACCCTGCCTCAATGCCAGCGGACGGCTTCAGACCGCCAAGCTGGCTCTGGGGCTTCTGCTCTGTGAGGATGAGGCGGAGGCGGACCGCATGGCCCAGGAACTTAAGGAGCTTAACGACCAGAGGAAGGATATGACCCAGGCCGGCATTGACGATGCGGCGGCCATGGTGGATGAACTGTACCAGGATGACAAGGTGCTGGTGGTGTTCCTGCCGGACTGTCATGAATCCCTGGCAGGAATCGTGGCAGGGCGGCTGAGGGAGCGGTATGGCAAGCCCTCCTTTGTCCTGACACGTGCGGAAGGCTGCGCCAAAGGTTCAGGGCGATCCATTGAGGCCTACCACATGTTCCATGCCCTGGTGGAGGTTAAGGACCTGCTTCTTAAGTTCGGAGGCCACCCCATGGCGGCAGGATTTTCCCTGAGAGAGGAAGATGTGGATGAATTCCGGCGGCGTCTGAATGAAAATGCCAGGGAGCGTCTGACAGAGGAGGATTTCATCCCCCGGGTCTGGATTGATGTGGCCATGCCTTTTGAGTATATATCAGAATCCTTTGTAAAGGAACTGGAACTGCTGGAACCCTACGGACAGGGTAATGAGAAACCGCAGTTCGCACAGAAGGATATGGTGATACGGAGCGCCAGCGTCATGGGCAGGAACCGGAATGTGGTGCGCCTGAGCCTGGTCAATGAACGCGGTGTTTCCATGAATGGGGTGGTATTTACAGAAGGCGACCTGTTCATGGAGGAAAAAGGAAACAGCAGGGTCATGGATATCATCTATTATCCTGGGGTAAATGAATATAATGGGAACAGGAATCTTCAGATAGTGGTGAAGGACTGGAAGTTCCATTGAGATGTAAGCCATGAAGGCCCTGTGTATCATGGAAGATCCTGTAATTATGGACATTGATATTATGGAGGATGCCCATACCGCGCTTCAGGCAATGGCGGGGACGCCTTGTGCTGAACTGGTGGAAACCTACCATTGGATGTGGGAAAAATATAAAACAGATAGCGTCATGATTCCAAACCTGAAGACCGCGCTAAAGACATGCGGCATTGGAACGCCTGGCCGGAAATGAAGGGAGGGACATGAGGAGGGGACTGCCGGTAACGAAGGATCATGAACCGGCACATCCTCAATAAGCCTGCCCGTCAACCGTAAGGCCGTCCACCACATACATGCCGCGCCATATCTTAAGCCTGAGAAGGATATTACTGTCCCTGGTAATGGACTGTTCCAGTGCATCGGCATGTCTTTCATTCAGGTAATACTGCTCAATCCTTGGCTGGATGCTGATTTGTGCCCCATCTTCGTAAATCCGCAGATATTGGGAGGAACATCTGATATAGGGGGTATTGCTGTCCGGACAATCCAGGGATGCATAGGAAAAGCCCGATATACCGCTGTCCGGGTCCGTATCCAGGACCACATATACAGGTATGGTGCTTTGGCGTCTGTTTTCGTAGCGTTCAATGGAACCAGGTTCCAGCGTGACCCTGCTGTCCGGGCTGCTGAGCCGGAGGTAGCGGCCCCGCAGGGCGTCATAGGGGTCATAACCGGCCATTTCCAGGGTCACGGTCCTCCCTCTGCCGGATACCGCGCAGACCATGGCAATGACAGCCAGCAGCATCAGAAGCTGCAATGCAAATACAATCAGGATCATCTTATTGCGGTGTATTTTCATGTACATTCCCTCCTTTCAGCTTTAAGGTCATCCTGTAGTTCACGGCAAGGAATGCCAGGCCCGCTGTCAGGAAGACGATTCCTTTCACCAGCAGCTGATAATTGCCAAAGGATACCCTTAATACGATATACAGTATGATGGCGGCCGTGTAACGGCGTACAGAGGCCAGACTGGCGGATTTTATCCCGTACAGCAGCTTATACAGGCTGAATGCAATGAAGAAGAGGTTGACAAGGATTTCATATGCAGGAGGATACACGCGGATGTCTGTCCACTGGGCAATAACCACATCGGCTGCCAGCAGCCCGCATAGGATGGCGGACAGCAGAAGGTCCAGCCGCTCCTTCCCGGCCTTTTTCGTATCATAGATATACATCCGGATTAAGACCCCTGCCAGAAGCGCCAATAAGAGGAACTGGGGCAGCCGGTCTGAATACGGGGCTGGGCCCGCGTAACCAAAGAAATCCGCAAAATAGTTGAAGGACAGGTAGAAAACAGCCTTTGTAAACAGCATGATATATAACAGCCGTCCTGCCAGCACCGGATAAAGGGCCGGCCGTTCAATGGTCATGTTAATCAGAAGCACAAGGATACAGGCGTAAAAGGCGCCATAGGGCACATACAGGATTGCCAGATACAGCATCCAGATAAAAAAGCATAGGGACAGCAGACGGCAGGTCCTGCCTTTCCTGACACATTTTATATAATAGGGGAGCAGGAGGAGGGCCAGGAGCATATAGTCGCTGTTCCATCCGGTCCAGCAGATTCCACCCATATATAAGAGGGCCAGATAGTATCCGTCCAGAAGGTACACTGCTGGCAGCATGAGCACAAAACCGGTGAGCAGCATGGACTGGAGGCTGTAGGAAATCTGGTAGGCCTGGTATATCAGCCCCAGTGCGGATAAGAAGGCAATGCCAAGGGCCAAGGTCAGGGATTGGATCCACACATCAGATGCCTGGGCGCGGATTTTCAGGAAAAGGAGACCCTGGACACCCAACAGGGGAAGGAATGCAATGAAAGCCTTCATCTCCCTGGAAAACATGGACCAGTTATAGGCAAACATGGATATGACTCCTGCACCTATGAAGACCACGCCTATGAGGGCGAATATCAGAAAGGCGTTGGTGTGTTCCTTCCTGGATATCATGTATTCATCCTGGATGCGTTCCAGCTGGGCCTGTTCCAGATAGCCAAGTTTTGTAAGCTGTTTTAGTTCATTGTAAAGTTCATTGGAATTCATTGGGCATCCCCCTTTCTGTTATAATGATTATAGCTGGTTTTGGGGGGATGGGATAGATGTTGATTGTCATGGATGGGATGACATTTGTCACGATTTTGGATAGGTAATCCGGGAGGAAAAGGGATAATAAAAGGCCGGGGCAGATTAAGCCCCGGCCTTTACCATTTACCTGGTACTGATTATTCAGCAGCCTCGGTTGTCTCCTCTACAGGAGCAGCGGCAGCATCAGCAGCCTCTGTGGATTCTTCCTCGGAAGCCTCTGCATCCTTGGATTCCTCTGCGTCAGCAGCCTCTTCTGTAGAAGCCTCTGCGTCAGCTTCCTCGCTTGTTTCCTCAGCAACCGTGGTCTCTTCCTCAGAAGCCTCTGCTGTGGTGGTCTCTTCCTCTGTTGCAGCTACAGTAGTCTCTACGGTTGTGGTGGTCTCTGCCTTGTTGTCAGAACCGCCGCAAGCTGTGATGCCTGCTGCTACCATTGCTGCTGCCATGATGGCTGTCATGGATTTTACGATAGATCTTTTCATAATAGTTCTCCTCTCCTTTTGAAAACCTCCCGATGAGGTTTTCCATAAAACGTAAATTTCTGGAACGAGATTGATAATAGACTATAATTGTGACCAAATTGTGTCCAAAATATAAAGAAAGTACTATATTTATTACGAAATTATTAAGAAGGCAGGCGGGGAGTTGTCAGTCTTTTGCCTGAAAAAGCCCGAAAACAAAGGGGTATGTGAAAAAATTAAGAACAATTTATATTTTTTTCCCAGAATAAAAAAATAACAGGATTTTAACGCAGGCTTTAACGGGGCGCTGTTTCTTCAATGTCTTGCTTTTTACCTCCATATAGGTTATAATCAGCACCAAAAGGCTGTCACGTTAATAGGTTAAAACGAAAGGAAGAGGTAAGACCAATGGTTAATGAAGTAATGGATTTTATCACCGGGTATGACAAGGAAGTGGGCGAAGCCATCCAGGCCGAGTGCGCGCGTCAGAGACGCAACCTGGAGCTGATTGCATCTGAGAATATCGTATCTGAGCCGGTCATGATGGCAATGGGCACCGTACTTACCAATAAGTATGCGGAAGGATATTCAGGAAAGCGTTATTACGGCGGATGCCAGTGCGTGGACGTGGTGGAGACCATGGCCATTGAGCGCGCCAAGAAGCTGTTCGGCTGTGATTATGCCAATGTGCAGCCGCATTCAGGCGCCCAGGCCAATATGGCTGTGTTCGTGGCCATGTTAAAGCCGGGGGACACCGTGATGGGCATGAACCTGGACCATGGCGGCCATCTGACACACGGAAGCCCAGTTAACTTTTCCGGCCTTTACTTCAATATCGTGCCTTACGGCGTCAATGACGAAGGATACATCGATTATGACGAATTAGAGAGGATTGCCAAAGAGGCGAAACCAAAGCTCATTGTGGCAGGCGCCAGCGCATATGCCAGGACCATTGATTTTAAGAGATTTCGTGAGATAGCTGACCAGGTAGGCGCGTACCTCATGGTAGACATGGCGCACATTGCAGGGCTGGTTGCAGCGGGCGAGCACCCAAGCCCCATCCCCTATGCGGATGTTGTGACCACGACCACCCACAAGACCCTGAGGGGGCCAAGGGGCGGCATGATCCTGGCCAACAAGGAGGCTGCTGAGAAGTTCAATTTCAACAAGGCCATATTCCCGGGAACCCAGGGCGGTCCCTTAGAGCATGTCATTGCAGGTAAGGCCATCTGCTTTGGGGAGGCCCTTAAGCCTGAGTTTAAGGAATACCAGCACCAGGTGGTACTGAATGCAAAGGCGCTGGCAAAAGCTCTTTTGGAGCAGGGCTTTAAGCTGCTTACCGGAGGCACGGACAACCATCTGATGTTAGTTGACCTTCGGGGCATGGACGTGTCCGGCAAGGAACTGCAGAACCGCTGTGACGAGGTATTCATTACACTGAACAAGAACACGGTTCCGGGTGACCCCAGAAGCCCCTTTGTCACATCCGGCGTGCGTATCGGGACACCGGCCATCACCACCAGGGGCCTGAAGGAAGAGGATATGCCTAAGATTGCAGAGTGCATCTGGCTGGCAGCCACGGATTTTGAGAACCAGGCTGATTATATCAAGGGCGAGGTTACCAAGCTCTGCGACAAGTATCCGATTTACAAATAATAAAGATTCCTAAAACACATTTACAGATACAAATGGATAAAAGGCTGCGCCTGGAAGTATTCGGGGGCAGCCATT
>ERZ1106969.962-NODE-962-length-24131-cov-5.198123_pt1 | contig 24131 bp, 29 predicted proteins | sample MGYA00403685_ERZ1106969 | MGnify/ENA primary metagenome ERZ1106969 (study PRJEB35170, sample SAMEA104062416) | human gut metagenome | biome: human gut; feature: human-associated habitat; material: faeces | place: Denmark | collected 2012-05-18 ... | reverse complement strand
GAGCAATATTAAAGTATCTTTTTTATAAAAAATCCGCAGTCCGTTATCATCAATACGAACTGCGGATTTTTCACCAAAAGGCCGCGAGCCAGGGACTTTGGGGATGCGCTTTAAATTTTCCAGTACCCCGTACCACAAACAGCGCATTCAACCAGAGAACCGTCTTCTCTACTGAAAATTGTTTTCGCTTCTGTACTCCCACATTGTGGACAGCAGTTTCGCGCATTCTCCTCGCATCCTCCACCGGACACATTGTCCAACTCATCATCTGAAAGCTCTCTTTTTGTTATTTCGTCTTCCATCAAAAATATCCCTCCATCCAAAATCAATTAATTCTGTGTTTTGGTGGAAGTAGGATCCCAGTAGGTTGCACCGCAGCAGGCGCAGGTTACATAGGTGCAGCCATAAAGTGGCTCTCTGGAAGAAACCTCCGTACTTCCGCATTTCGGGCAGCTGTATCCTACGTCGCAGGAATCACCGCCTGTTACATTGTCCAGCTCATCATCTGAAAGTTCCTGGGTTACCGGGTGTAATCTGGCATACATTTCTTCTGCCTGTGCAGCATCAAGCTCCATGCCGTTTTCCTTCGCCAGTTTCTGAAGTTCTTCCACAGATCCGGTTCCCTTTGCAGCTTTTAAAACTTCCTTTGTCATTTTGTTCTCTGCCATAGTCAAGATTTACAGCCACCTTTTCCCCGGCAGGTCCACTCCATATGTATCTGCGGTCTGCATCATGCCTGAAAAAATGTGCTCTAAATTTCCATTAAATATCAATACCCGGATTATAAGCAATTTCCGTATAATTCTCATATTCCTGCAATGCACTGACAGTTTTCTCATAATATCCCTGTCCGAAAAACACACATTTGGAGGGATCTGCCCCCAGTTTGTCCCCGGTCAGCACAATTGCCAGTGCCCGGCATCCTCCCGCACAGTATTTGAAATACTTACAATTTCTGCATTTTCTGTCGTGCTCCCGGATTTTGTCCACAGTCGTACATACCTCACACAGATACTGGCTGGCACTTAGCAGATGCTTCAGAGATTCCTTTTTCACATTGCCAGGGATATCCCCATTCAGTTCGTAGGTGCCAGACAGCTGATGACAGGGAAATATATTTCCATTAGCAGCAACTGCCACCATGCCTCTGACCCCCTTGCATACTGGAAGCGAATCCCTGTATTCCTTTTCCCGGTACAAAACAGGAATCATCCCATAACTGCCAGATACAGGATACAGACGCAAAAACTGCCAGATGATCACATCCATTCTGCAGCCCGTTTTCATATATGCACTGGCAAATTCCAGCATTCTGTCATAATATTCCGTCAGTCCCAGAGCAGCATCACCTGCATTTTCCTTCCACCTTGGGGCCTCCGATGTGCGGATGATGCGCATTTTCCACACCCCAAGGCTGTCCATAAGCTTCGCTGTTTCCAGAAGCGTATCCAGATTGTGTCTGTGCACATTTGTCTGGATCATTACTGGAAAATCATTTGCCCTGCACAAACGGATGGCCCGGATTGCATCCTCCTCAGCTCCTTTTCGTCCACGAAGCCAGTCATGATGTCCGATTCCGTCAAAAGAGATCTTCATTAAAGGACGGATTCCTCTTTCCTTCATCTGGTCCAACACTCCCTGCCTGAGAAAATAGCCGTTGGTATTGATCTCTTCTACATACATTCCTCTTTCATAAATTCCCGTCAGGATGTCCATAAAATTCCTGTGAAGCATCGGCTCCCCGCCTGTGATGGTAAATGCATTTACCCCACATTCCCTCGCCTCATCCAGAAATTTTTCTGCTTCCTTCAGGAACCACTCGCTCATGGATGGGCATTGTCAGCTGCATTAAAGCAGTGAAGACAATTATAGTTACACTTCCCGGTTATCATCCAGTTTACTTTTGGAAAATACCGGTTCTCGCAATGTCTGTATTTCTGCCAGTCTGTCAGATTCTCTTCCCCTCTGCAGGGATGAATAAAGCCTCTGGCTGCCATAGTTTCCAATAAATCATCCGCCTCCTGCTCCCTTTTTCCGTCACAGGAACGCAAAAGCTCAAATTCTTCTTTTTTCAGCCCTTTGGCATATGGACTTCCCTTCCGGTAATATGCATAGGGAACCTGCTGCCAGGAGCGTAAGGCAATCCGGGAATCAAGTATATATCGCATAAAATATCCCCTTATCTCTTTTTATTACAGCGCATCCAGACGCTGCCGTTTTACCAGTTCTGCAAAAAAGCCGTTTTTCTCTAACAGTTCTTCATATTTTCCATCTTCAATGATTTTCCCTTTATCCAGCACAAGAATTCTGTCACACTGTTTAATAGTAGAAAGCCGATGGGCGATTACAATTCTGGTACACTTCAGACCATCCAGGGCTTCTGACACTTTTTTCTGGGTCAGATTGTCAAGGGCACTGGTGGCTTCATCAAGCATAAGCAGCCTGGGTTTTTGTGCAATAGCCCGGGCGATCATCAGTCTCTGCTTCTGTCCTCCGGAAATTCCGCCGAAGCCTTCAGAAATCATTGTATTCATTCCCATAGGCATTTTCCGGATATCCTCTGCAATACCCGCCAGTTCTGCTGCCTCCCAGGCATCCTTCTGTGTCAGCCATGGCGCCGAGATCACAATATTGGAATAAATATCCCCCTGAAAAAGCTTACCATTCTGCATGACTACGCCAATCTTCTGCCTGAGCGATTTCAGATCAATTTTATCAAGATTTTTTCCGTCATAATAAACGGCTCCCTTCATAGGTTTCTCAAATCCAAGGAGCAGACGCATAAGGGTGGACTTCCCGCAGCCAGTCTGGCCTACAATCGCCACATACTGTCCCGGGTGGATTTTCAAAGACAGGTCATCCAGTACAAGAGGCATGTTTTCGTTGTACCGGAACGATATATGATTCAGCTCGATCCCACCTGAAATCCCTGTAATCACCTGTTTTCCGCTGGAAACCTCGGGCACTGTCTCAAAAAGCGGCTTTACCATTTCCAGTGTAGGCCTTATCCTTGCTACTGTAAGAGCAATTCCTGCCAATGACAGAAAAGCTCCGGATACCATGCCGTATGCAGTATTAAAAGCATAGTAATCCGCTACGGAAACGCCAGACCGGATTGCTGCGTAATACATCACAATAGTACCCGCAAGAGAAATCCCTGTACTGATCACAGCATTTATTTTAATAAATACAGGAGGATTATATTTAAGTTTTGCTTCTTTGGCATATAAATCTCCCCATCTTGCAAAAGCCCTTTTCTCAGCCCCTGAAAGCTTTATTTTCTGGACACCAGTGATCATAGCGTATGTCATTCCATTTTCTTTTCCTGCAAGCTCCATCTGTCTTCTGGAAATTCCCATCTGTACCAGGGAAGAAATAACAGAAAACGCAACCGTCACCGCTACAATAGTCAGCGCCGGTGCCACAAGTGCCGGAGCAAACGCAAAAATCTGTGAGATATAGATAAGGGAAAAAACGGAAGTAATCCCTGTTGTAAATACGGTAGATACCAGCATATTGCAAAGTGAGTTGATCTGGCTGGCACGGCTGGACAACTCACCTGCGCTGTACTTTCTGAAAAAACCTGCCGGAAGGGACATTACCCTCATCATGGTTGCAGCCTCTACAGACAAGCTCAGCTTCGTTTCCACCCTGGCAGTTACCATCGCACTTACTGCCTCAAAAAGCAGGCTGCTTATTGCAGTACACACCATAAAAACCGAAATCGCAAAAAACAGCTGCATGCTTCCAGAAGGCAGAACCTCCGAAAAAGTAAGCTGGTTGATCTTCGGTGTCAGCATCCCCACAAAAGTCACTGCAAGTGCGGCAAGAACCATCATCCCGTAATCAGCCCCGGAAAGTGTCTCCATTATGTATTTCGCCAGAGAAGGGATTCCCATCTTTTTCATGGGAAAAGGTTTATAAAATGCAAGGGCCTCTTTTTCAAACAAATCTTCATTTCCATGGGTTATCTTTCTTCTTTTTCCAGCTTCAATGTCATAATAGCTGTAACCAGACACTTTTCCGGGAAGAAGAGCTACGATCTTTCCGGTTTCTTTCATAACGCCCAGCATGGCACCAATTGCATCCTTATACCAGCCTTTTTCCAGATAAACCGTGCGGCGCATGATTCCATAGGGGCGCATAAGGTATTCCAGCTGTTCATTCATATCCTCAATGGAATCCGGAACCTCCCTGCTTTTTACATGGTAAAATTTCAGGATCTCATCGATTTCATTCTTGGCAACAATACGGTCGTCATTCAGCGAGGCAAGCACCTTCTCCCCCATAACGGCACCTGCCATTTTCACAAAAGAATCTGCGAAAGCATCGTCATCGCTCTGCTTTCTAAGTTTTATCTGTTCGTCAAACCAGCCCAATGCTTCCGCCTCCTATTCATTTGATACCAGCATAGTGTACATTCCGCCGGCTCTCATAAGTTCTTCATGTGTTCCCCGCTCCACGACTCTGCCTCCATCCAGCACAATGATCTCATCGCAGTCCCGGATGGTAGAAAGTCTGTGTGCGACCACAATACAGGCAACACCTCTGTCCTTTATAGATTTCACCACATTGTATTCTGTTTTTGCGTCAAGTGCACTGGTGGCTTCATCCAGAATAACAATGGTAGGATCCTGTGCCAGAACTCTGGCAATTTCCATTCTCTGGCGCTGTCCGCCTGAAAAATCCTTTCCACCTTCTGTCAGCCTGTACTGATAACCTCCCTCACGCATCATAATATCATCGTGAAGTTGTGCATCCCGTGCAGCCAGGATCATTTCAAAATCTTCGATGGAATTGTCCCACATTTTAATATTGTTCGCTATAGTGTCCTCAAACAAGATAATGTCCTGATCTACCACAGCCAGGGAACCGGTAAACACATTCCGGTCTATCTCTGATATCTTTTTACCGTCAAAAAGGATCTCACCGCTCCATGGGGCATACAGCCCTGATATCAGTTTGGATAAAGTGGATTTGCCGCAGCCGGAAGGTCCAACGAAAGCGACTCTGCTGCCTGGCTTCAAAGACAGATTGAAATCCCTTATCAGCGGCTGGGCAAGCCTGGAGTAGCCGAATGTGACATTTTTCAGTTCAATGTGACCGGATAATTTTCTGTACTCCTCTTCCTGACTGGATTCTGTTTGCAACAGGCTTTCCGAATGATTTTTCAAACAGGCTTCAGGCTCTTTTCCATCTGCTTTCCTCCATATAACATCTTCCGGATAATTCATAACATCCTCAACACGCTCCATATCCGTGCGCATTTCCTGTAAAGTCTGACCTGCTGCGATGAGACTGGATGCCGGAGCCATAAACGAATTCAGAAAGCCTTGAAATGCCAGGATCATACCCACAGTAAACCTTCCCTGCATTGCAAAAAACACTCCTGTCATCAGAACTGCTGTGTTGCACAGAGTACTGATAAGCCCGGGAAGAAGTCCCAGCACACTGTTCAGTTTCCGGAATTTTACTGCTCCTGTATTGGCTCCGGCCTGATAACCTGCCCATTTTTCAAAAAAACCATTTTCTGCGCCGGTAGCCTTAATGGTTTCAATCATCTCAATACCAGCCACAGCTGCTCCTGCAAGTTTGCCTGCATTTTTCATCTGGACACGGGCAATGTTTACCCTTTTTTTCGATATTATGTTAGAAAGAAGCAGATTCAGAAATACAGAGGTTACCCCCATCAGCGTAAGAACAGGACTGTACCTTATCATAACCACTAGATAAAAAATCATCATCAGCGAATTCAAAACCAGCGGCGCAAACGTATTCACCAGCCCTTCTGCAATAGAAGCATTGGTATTCTTGCGTACCTGAATATCCCCTGCCATGCGCTGTGAAAAAAATTCTACAGGCATTCTCAGTATTTTCCACATAAAGGTGGCATTTCCAACCATATCCAGCTTTCCATTGATTTTCAGGGAATATACCTGCTGAATCCACATAACGGTCAGCTGTACCACTCCCATGAGAATCATTCCTATGAGAAAAGGAAATACCCAGTCCGGATTCTCTCCGGTCAGCAGCCGATCCATAAAAATACGGGAAAAAGCAGGATTTATAATGCCGATCAAGGAAGAGATCAATGTAGTAAGGACAACAAACGCAATCGCTGTGCCTGTGCCTTTTAAGCGTTTTTTCGCATAACGAAGTACCGAGGCTGGCTTTCCCCCTGGCTCAAAATTCTCAGAAGGCTCAAACTGCAGACTGATTCCGGTAAAAGCTTCGTCAAAGGCCTCCATTGAAACTGCATAGGTTCCTTTGGCAGGATCATTTATAACAGCTTTATTTCCTCGAAAGCCGTCCAGTACCACGAAATGATTAAAATTCCAGTGGATGATACAGGGAAAACGGCCTGTTTTCTTCAGATCTTCCGGTTCATAGCGGTATCCTTTGGCTGTAAGCCCATAGCTTCTTGCAGCTTTCAGTACGTTTTTTGCACTGGAACCGTCACGGGATACGCCGCAGTCGAAGCGAACCTGCTCCAGCGGGATCCATTTCCCATAGTAGGCGAGTATCATGGCAAGACTTGCTGCACCGCATTCCAGAGCCTCCATCTGCATGACTACAGGAACCTTCGCCACCCCTTTTGTGATCGGCTGTTTTACTTTTTTCTCAGCACTCATTATGGTCACCTCAATTTATTACAAATGACATAGGTGACACCCGGTTCGTAACAAGCTCTACCTTGTAGATTCCGTCTGCCAGCCCTGTATGGATGGTTGCCGTGTATACGCTTTCATCCACTGCAAAAGCAGCACTTTCCAACTGCCCCTCTTTTAGCTTCACAGGAGTTTCGGATATCTCCGCAATTTCATATTCTTTCCCATCTATGTACGCCGGAGTTCCTTTTTTGACATTCCGGATATCTGTTTCTTTTATATAACATGTGATTTGTCCTGCTTTTGCAGTTCCCACAGTCTCTGTTTTTGTATCAAGATGACCGAATATCCCCCACACGCACACCCCGGCCAGCAGTATGATGACAGCTGCCAGAATCATCCATATGCCTGGGTTTGCCACCCTGATATAATCGTTCAGCTGCTCCGGGGATGAAATCCGGTCCAGACTTTTTTTCCGAAATATCTGATCACTCATAACCTGCTGCCTCCTTTTTGCTTATAGTTATTATCTTTCATTTGTCTTGCATTCCTGTTTTTACTCTATCCTGAAAACGATTTCTATATACACAATTATTTCCGTCTGTTAATATACCCCAGTTCCCAGAATGCCACCGCACTTGCGGCAGCCACATTTAAGGAATCCACACCGTGAGACATGGGAATTTTCACTGTATAATCGCAATCTGCAATCGTCTGTGAGGAAAGCCCGTCTCCCTCTGTTCCGAGAACAATAGCCAGCTTCTCTTCTGCTTGAAGTGTCTGGTTGTCAATTCCCACAGAATCATCACGCAATGCCATGGCAGCTGTTTTAAACCCCATATTTTTCAGCAGCTGCATTCCCTCTCCGGGCCAGGCAGTTTTTTTGTCAAAGTATGTCCAGGGGATCTGAAAAACTGTTCCCATGCTGACTCTGGCTGCACGTCGATAAAGGGGATCACTGCATCCACCGGTTAAAAGTACAGCATCCATATGAAGTGCTGCCGCTGAACGGAAAATTGCACCGATGTTTGTAGGATTCACTACATTTTCAAGTACTGCTATACGGCTGGCATTTCTGCAGATTTCTTCTGCCAAAGGCAGAGGATTTCTGCGCATGGCACAGAGCATTCCCCTCGTAAGTGCAAAACCGGTGAGTTTGACCAGAATCTCATACTCCGCAGTATATACAGGCACATCCGGATATTTTTTCAGAATCTCCCCTGCTTCTCTTTCCAGATCTTTATGCTCGACCAGAAAGGAGACTGGCTGATATCCTGCATGCAATGCCCGTTCAATCACCTTCGGACTCTCCGCAATAAAAAACCCAGGCTCCGGTTCATAATATCTTAAAAGCTGCACCTCAGATGTTCTTGCGTATACATCCAGTTCCGGTGCTGCGAAATCTTTTATTTCATTCCACATAAATTACATTCTCCAGGCTGAATCGTTCTTTTTATATTGTATCCGTCAGATCACATCCACGGATGATCTGACTCTGGCAGTTTTTTTCAAAAGTGTTCTGCCTTTTAAATCCATTTTCCAATTCCGTTTTCGTTATTTATTCTACTTGTAATTGTAAGAGAATATGGATGAAAATGCAATATATTTGTCCTCAACAGGCAGATTTTTAGAAAAATACAAAAAAAGCCCCAAAAATCTTATAATCACTGTGAAACGTAGTGTTTATAAGGCTTTCAGGGCCTTTAAATACTTAAATTCAGACTTATTAAAATAATAGAATGAAAACTTAAGTTAATGGATTATTTACCCATCTGCGATGCGATATTTTCGACTTACATTCCTGCCTGCTATGCGAATAATCCAGTTAAAATCAGCATTTTCCACTATGCGGATCTTTCTGTTTTATATTACTTTAACAATCAGTCTAAAAACGTTTCAACAGCCTCATTACGTAACTAATTGAGTAATTCTATTGCCTACATAATACCAAGAAGCTCGTCCTGCACAACTCTTTGTGCTGCTTTCGTATTATCCAGAAAGTCCCCCAAACGTTCTGCTTCTTTTAGTTTTATATCGTCCAATACATGTGTATATGACACCGTTGTATTATAATTTGAGTGTCCCATAATCTCCTGTACTGTCCGAGGGGGCATTTCTTTTTCAAAACATCTTGTTGCAAAACCCATATATGTACAGAATTCCTCTACAGACAACAAAGTCTTTTCAAGTTCCAAATTGTCACCCCCTTTTTATGCCCGCTGATACAAAAACACTTCATAACATTCAACAGTCAAAAAATGACTATCTTATAAAATTCGTAAATACCATTGGTTCCTGTTTTGGCATAGAGATTCCCATCTTCAATGCAACATTTTTACAGTGCAGAAAAAACGCCATATTATTCCCAAGCACTCGCATTACCTGCATACCCTCTAAATCCTGTTTTATCTGTTCCGGATTTGCCCCATGTACCATATTCCAGTATCTTGAAGTAATAATCGGCATCTGCATCAGACCGAAATATTTATTCATCTGATCCCAGGTTGCAGTAGTGCCGGCTCTTCTTGCCGACATAACCGCCGCCGCTGGTTTCAGCAGAAAACGATTTCCTCCTCCATTGAGATCAGCATAAAAAACTCTGTCCAAAAACGAAGTAATGCCGCCGCTGGCCCCTCCCCAGTGTACAGGTGTCCCAAATACAAATCCTTCATAATCTCCGGCAATTTCCAGGAATTCATTTACACTGTCATGGAATACACATTTATTGTTTTTCATGCAAGACTTGCAGGCAATACAGCCTGACAATGGTTTCTTTCCGATCCAGAAGATATCGGTATCGATTCCCTGTTCATTTAATGCTTCTGATACTTCACACAGTGCCGTATAAGTACATCCGTCCTTATGCGGGCTTCCATTTACAAGTAATACTTTCATTTTCTTTTTCCTCTTTTCTGTATCATTCATACATTTTCTTTATTTTCCAAAAAGCCATCCCATAACAGCATCGTCTTCTACAAATAATCCGCCGCCCTGTCCGTGCTGATTGGTAACACCCTGGTCACTGAAATAGGAATCATCCTTGACATCCAGTACAAGCAAGTCATCAATCTCCTCATCGGACAGACCTTCCTTCTGATATAATTCACGCAAATTATTATAAGCATCTTCTGACGGCTCAGAACCATAATATTCATCATGTGCCCCAACTACAAAATATACAGGTGTCTTTGCCTGTACCACTGGTTCGTATGCACCATCCCATTGGGAACTGCATTGTAAATAAGCAGTATATAAATCAGGTCTCATTCCCATTACAAGTGACATGGTCTCACCGCCACCAGAATACCCTTCTGCATATACTTTTGACTTGTCAATATTATAAGCAGAAAGAAAATATTCTGTTAAAGCAATGGTCTGTCTCGCAGAAGTTTCTCCCCAGTCATTCAGCTGAGGTGCAACAATAATCATTTCCGGATTATATTCCTGAGCTGCGAAACCAAACTCTTCTGCTTTGATATTTACCCCTACGCCTTGAAAGTACAATCCTTCATAGCCTGGAAGTGTAAAGAATAAAGCATATGGCTTACTTCCATCATAACTATCCGGGATATAGACATTATAATGAATATCTCCCTCTTCACTTGAATGCAGGACATTATCCAGCAGAAAACCTTTGTATGTATCTATACCTGCTGTAACTTTATCTGAATCGGGTGCTTCGTTGTCTGGCTCCTGTTGATCATCCTGGATTACACTGCTGTCTGCCTGCACAAACCATGCATTTGCAGTGATTCCAAGTATTGCAGATAACAGAACTACTGCCATTTGTTTTTTATTTTTCATAGTGTGATCATCTCCTGTCAGTTATATGTAAACACCCGAACATCTTTCTCAGACGTTCGGGTGGAATATTATTTTTTGACTATTGAACCACCAAATACCTGAGACATCGGAATATGTTCAAGCATATCATCAATTAAAATCATATTCTTCAAGAAAAGTGGCTGCGGCATATCTCCCCACCAGTTCGGATACCCCAGAAGAATTGTGTCATACTGTTCCGGATTTTCAATATGAGTTGCTAATTCAGGACGTGCATTTTCATCCTGTTCTTCTGCTGCCTGATCTACAAGTGGCTCATGATCCAACGGATATGCTTCTTTGGTTTCAATCCGGAACAGATCTCCGCCAATGGCATCCTGTATGGTCAACGCCATATATTCCATATTTCCCAGAACCTCTTCATCTTTTACTACTACGCTTGCACCGGAATCTGCGTCAATACCATTGGTGTCGATATCCTCCGGGACAGTAAAATATGCGATTAAAATATTGCTGTTTTCGTTTTCTTCTTTTGCAGATGTATCTGCTGCATTAACAAAATACCCTGACATAGTAAAAATCATCAATCCAGTTAAAAATATCACCGCTGTTTTTTTCTTCATCGGCATTCACTCCTTATGCTTTTGATTCATATCCTCTGGTTCAGTTGTACAATCCCAGAATTATAAAGTTTCAACATGACTATATTATAAAAAAATCAAAGTTTCCTGAGAAGTTCCGATTTTTTATAAAGTGTTTACCTTCGGGTTATAACTTCTGATTTTGCAAAAGTAATGTGCTGAGCATCTATATGCCACATATCATCTTACTTTAAAACCTGTGGTCACAAGTTGTTCAACCAATGCCCACAGTTCATTAGAAGTCTCCATGGTCATCGGCTGATATCCAGGTACACTTTTGAAAGCAATACAGTTTCCTGCTTTTGAAACCCATAAAATATTATCGTCTTTTCCTATCTGTGTTTTCACTTGTTTTTTCATCTGACCTTACCTCTATTCACCGTTTTTTTATTTAACCAGTGCAAATATTATTCCAGCAAATTGCCTGCTGCCAGATATGAATGCTTTTTTCTTCATACCAGTGACTGTTTATATTCCAGATTTCATTTACATCATATAAAAAATGAAATGCCACCATATTTACAATCGCCAATCCACGAATTCCATCGATCAGCAGATATCTCTTTTGCTCTTTCATATATTTTATTTATCTGCGGTTAAGTGGTTCTGAAAGTGTTTGCTGTCAAATGTGTTGTCTCGTTTTAGTTTTCTACAGAAGAAATTCCAAGATCACTGATCCAGTCTTTCACTTCATCTTCAGAAATTCCTCTGTCTAATCTCTTGCCTTCCAACCAGTTTCCGGTTCCGGCCATCTCTTCGAGGAGATTTCCACTGTCACCGATGCCGGAAGAAGCTGCTGTACAGAATGGGATTACCGCTTTTCCTGTAAAGTCATTTGCTTCTACAAATCCGTCTACCGGCCATGCTGCGATTCCCCACCAGATTGGATAACCAATGAATACAGTGTCATAAGAATCCCAGTTATCTACAGATGTGGATACCAAATCTACATCTCTTAAACTTTCATCATCATGTTCTCTGGATACACGACTATCATCATTTGTCCAGTCCAGATCATCATCTGTATAAGGTTTCACCGGCTGGATTTCAAATAAATCACCGCCTGTTGTATCTGCAATTGTCTGTGCAACTCCTTCAGTAGTTCCTGTTGCAGAATAATATACAACCAGAGTTTTTCCTGTAGATTCCGTATCCTCTGCAACAGCTGTTTCAGAGGAATCATCGGTTTCTGCTGGTGTAGGTGTTTCTGTGTTTTCAGATGTATCCGTACTTTCAGTTGTTTCTGTATTTTCAGAATCCTCCGTTGCATCTGCTGTTTCACTTGCAGAAGAACTGCTAGCCTCATTCTGAGAAGAACTTTCTGTGTTATCTGTCTGACTCCTGGAACTGCTGCCGCATCCTGCAAGCATACTTGTTGCTACAATACCTGTAAGAATAACTGAAATTATTTTTTTTGCTTTCATTTTGTCCTCTCCTTTACTTATGCTTCTACATTTTCTTGTATCCAGTTTTCAATATGTTCCTGGATCACATCATTATTCAGATCCTGGAACATAAAATGATCATTTCCTGTAATGCCCTCTTTCGGAAGATCGACTACAGTACAGTTTCCGCCTGCTTTTGTATAGGCATCTGCAAAATCGTAACATGCCTGGCGCATTCCCTGCCACATACCTGTTGCCTGGATTACAGTATCACCATTATCAATATAATCCCCAAAATACATAGTAACTGGAATTTTCTTTTCAAGGACTGTCTGGTAATCTTCTGAATCTGATGATGGTGCTCCGCCTGGTTCGATTGCTACAATCGCTGCAATATGATCTGTATATTTAGCAGCTGTCCAGCCTGGACCGCCGCCCTGTGAATGAGTTACAAGAATAGAATCTTTTCCTGATCTTTCATATACCTCATCTACTGTGGAGGCCAGTGCCTGGGCAACTACATCATTATCAAAATCTCCACCCATATCAGAAGTCATTCCTGTATCCGGAGTCATCTGACGGAAAAACTGATCTACAGAATTATCGTCATTAGGAAACTGAGAACCTTCATTTGGAACTGATTTTCCATCTTCCCAACGACCGATACGAAATTGTGTATACCAGCGCTGATCCAGAGTTTTTGTACTGATCGTACCGCTTACAGATGTCTGCCCTGCTTCTCCTCGTCTTGGTTCATCTACAAGATAAACACTATGTCCATCTCTGAGAAACATTTCTGCCCATCCTTCTCTTCCATCCGGAGTTGTCATCCAACCCATACGTGACTGTCCATATCCATGCAGGAATACCATTGGCAAACTGGTTTCTTCTTCCGGAATCTGGTATAAAACATTTGCATGATCTACATGAGATGTCTGACCGGCACCGGTCTCTTCCCACTGATCTTCCGGATTAAAGGTACCATCTGAAGTAATAGTAATTCCTCCCGCTGAAAAAATGCCCTGTTCTGCAATTGTGAGAGGTTCTGTTGTTTCTGTATTATCAGCAGCATATGTGCTGACAGTTCCGCCCATCAGACTTGTTACTGTTGCACCGATCATCAGCAGGGAAAGTCGTTTTTTTGAATTCATTCTTGCATCTCCTTTTTTTATTATCTTTTTTACAGCTATATTGTAACTCAGGTTATTTTCGATAAGAAGATTCGCTATGTTTTGCAGTTTAAACCTTTTGGTTAAAACTCATCAGACAACAAAAGGGAGCCTTTCTGCCGGCTCCCTATTATATTGTGCTTTTATGATATAGTTCCAATTTCTTTTAACCATGTTTTTATTTCCGCAGAGTCAGAATTGTGAATCCGATGTCCTTCCAGAACTTCTGCATTTTTAGCATTCTTTCTTATATAATCCATGCTTACATCAATTCCATTATCCTGACTGGTACAGAATGGTACTATGGATTTTCCTGAAAGATCATAACTTTCCAGAAAAGATCCAATCGCCATAGGTGCATTAAACCACCAGATTGGATAACCCACATAAATCGTGTCATACGCATCCAGATTTTCCGGTTTTGCGGCCAGTGCAGGACGCATATTCAAAGTATTCTCAATCCATGCCCTTGCTGCTGTACCCATAAATGATTTACGATAATACCGGCTTGTCTTTATCTGATACATATCTGCTCCGGTGATCTGCTGGATTATCTGTGCTGCAGCTTCGGTATCACTGCCGGATATCTTAGAGTTGGAACTTACTGTTGCTGATGAAACTGCATCCGGTTCCCCGGGTATTTCACCTATCCTTGAAAAATATACGATCAGAGATTTGCTCCCATCTGCTCCTGCTGTCACATTATCACTGGCATCTGTAATTTTACTGCCCATAAATAAATATCCGCATCCACCGGCAAGAATGATCATGAGAATCACGATTATGATCAGCAGTCTTTTTAATTTCTTTTTATTCACGCCTGTTTCTCATCACTCCTGTTTGAAAATCTCTTCCAGCCAGTCTGCATACTGTTTTATCCATCCTCCGTCGGAGCCGAAACCATGTGGCCACCCATTCAGAACGATCCGGCTGGTCTGGATACCTATATTCCTGATCACATCATACTGTTCCTCAAACTGATCATAAAATGGATCTTCAGTACCGTATACATAGAACGTTGGAGGAAGATCTCCTTCTGAAAGCCAGTCTGGATCCATGTTTCCCACACTTAATCTTCCATAGAAAGAATAGATCATACCGTCAGCAGAAGCGTGAGCCGGAATCTGGTCTAATTCATCTGGGACATAGGAAGAATCCAGTGCTGTTCCATTTACATCCTCATCGTAATGCATAAGAAACTCACCTGCCTGAATTCCTCCGGCGGAAAATCCCATGACTGCAATATCATCTGGTTCAATTCCATATACATCTGCATTTTTCCGGATAAACCGGACGGCTCTGGCAACATCGAGAGCCCCCTCTTCCTGAGTATACGGAGAAAGCCTGTAATCTACAATAAATGTCTGGAAACCGTATTCGCGGAGAGCTGCTGCAGTTGGCAGGGAATCTGTATAATTTCCACGGAACTGATAAGCTCCTCCCGCCATCAGTACAACAGCACCTTTTGGCGTTACACCTTTCGCAACAGGAATTGCTGTCACATAAGGGCGGAAATCCCAGTCGTCAAAATAACCAGTCATGTCTTTTGTAAACGTTGTTTTTGCAGGGACATTTTCCTCTTCCCATAAATAGAGAACCTGGATGTTGTCCGGATCTGCATCTGTATTCAAAACTGTATCATTTTGTTCTGGCTCCGGCATTTTTTTCAACATATAATTTCTGGAAAAATCACTGATCTTTCCACTGCCAAAATCATAAGCTGCCGGAAAATCATCTGGAGTTCCGATTGTATTGTCAGAACTTCCTTCCTGCATATCTGTTTCTCCTTTTGATGCACTTTGAGAATTATTTTCACTGTCAGAATCTTTACCCTTGCCTATCGCATCCTCAATGGCATCAAGCCCTTCTTCCAGCTGATTATTTTCTGCCTTTATAACACTGACGTTTCCATATACTGTACTTCCAAGCAAAGCTGCAAGACCAAGCATTGCTATCTTGTTTGCTTTCATTCAGATGAGTTCTCCTTATAGTTTTTCAGACATTTTCTGTGCTTCTGATCTGTCTGTTGCCATTCCCATGTATGTCATTCCATAAAGCCCTGCAAAACGTTTCATGGTATATTCTCCAGCTTCCATCATCCATTTCTCAGGAGCTGCACCCTGAAACAGAAAATACATTTTTTTGCCTGAAAGTTCATTCTGCTGTACCAGTCCATAGAAACGGTCAAGCACATTTCGTACAGCACCGCAGATATTGTGCCAGTATAATGGAGATCCGATCACGATTGTATCGGCTTCTTTCATCTTTGAAATAATTTCAGAAAGCTGGTCATCCTTGAATTTGTGACCATAACTGTAAACCTTATATTCTGTCAGATTCAATGTTTCGTATTCCTTACCTTTCAGTAAAGTCTGTGCCAATGCGACAGTATTCCCATTTTTATTCGGACTTCCATTGATAAATAAGATACTCATAAATTTATTCTCCTCTTTCATTCCTATTTCTGTTCATCTACCGGTGAAACCATTTCTACATATTTTTTCAGAAGTTCCGGTGTCTGATGATAATAGGTTTCATTTTTATTTAATGCTACGATTTCTTTCATCTCTTCTTCTGTAAGCTGGAAATCAAACAGATCCAGATTGGCTTTGATATGCTCTGGATTTTTGGAACCTGGGATTACAATGTTTCCATCCTGAATGTGCCAGCGGAGAATGATCTGTGCTGTACTTTTCTTATATTTACTTCCATCAGCTACAAAAGCCGGCTCTTTCATCAGTCCTGCATCGCCATGTCCAAGCGGATACCATGCCTGAATCTTAATACCCTCTTTTGCAAGAAATTCTTTCAGCTCTTTTTTCTGATCATATGGATGAACTTCTGTCTGTAAAACAGTTGGCTTTACCTCACAGATATCTAAAATTTCCTGGATACCTTCTTTTGTAAAGTTCGACAGTCCGATGGCTTTTACCTTCCCCTCTTTGTATGCTTTTTCCATCAGGCGATAACCGGCAATATAATTTCCTGCAGGCTGATGGATCAGTAACAGATCAATATAATCTGTATCCAGTCTTTCCAGAGTTTTTTCTACAGCATCTTCGTTCTCATAAAAAGACGGCCACAGCTTGGTTTCAAGAAAGATATCTTCTCTTGGCACACCAGATTTCTTAATTGCACGTCCTACGGCTTTCTCGTTCATATAAGCATTGGCCGTATCAATCAGACGATAACCTTCTTTCAGTGCAGATAAAACAGAATTCTCTGCTTCATCCGGTGAAAGAAGAAAAGTTCCGATTCCTGCCATTGGCATTTTGATTCCATTATTTAATGTTGTATATTCCATTTTTTGTCTCTCCTTTTCAACTTTATTTCTGACTGTATTATATAATCTTTCCATTTTAACTGGAAGTTTCTATTAGTTATGTAGTGTATACCTCTTGGTTTATACTGTCTTATTACTTCTCCAGACTTTACCAAAAGGTTTAAACTGCAAAACAAAGAGAATCTTCAATTTGGGATTTACATTTTCTATAATAAAAGAGAATTAAGAAACAACACGAAAGGAGCAAGATACAATGGAATATGTAACACTTTCTAATGGTGTCAAAATGCCGATCATGGGATATGGCGTATATCAGGTAACAAAGGATGAATGTGAGCGCTGCGTCCTGGATGCATTAAAAGCCGGATACAGAAGTCTGGATACCGCTCAGAGCTACTTTAATGAAGAGGAAGTCGGCAATGCGATTCAGAAATCAGGACTTCAGAGAGAAGAAATCTTTCTTACCACAAAAGTGTGGGTAGAACATTATGGTTATGATGCCTGCCGAAAATCCGTGGAAGAATCTCTGAAAAAGCTGAAAACAGATTATCTTGATCTGCTTCTTCTGCATCAGCCATTCTCTGATTACTATGGAGCATGGCATGCATTAGAGGATTTATATAAAGAGGGTACTGTGCGTGCAATCGGTGTATCAAACTTCTATCCTGACCGTCTTGTAGATATTGCTTCATTTGCAAATATCCGTCCAATGGTCAATCAGGTAGAAACACATCCTCACAATCAGCAGATTGAAGCAAAAAAATGGATGGATAAATATAACATTCAGATTGAAGCCTGGGCTCCATTCGGAGAAGGACGCGGCGGTCTCTTTGAAGAACCTGTATTAAAGGAAATCGGCGCAAAATACGGTAAAACAAGTGCTCAGGTTATCTTACGCTGGCACATCCAGAGAGGCGTTGTAGTTATTCCGAAATCCACACATTATGAACGTATGGTAGAGAATCTTAATGTATTTGACTTCACTCTCTCAGCTGAAGATATGGAAAAGATCACGCAGTTAGACAAAAAGGCAAGCTCTTTCTTCTCTCACTATGATCCGAATATGGTAGAATGGTTCGCAAAAATGGTAGAAGAGCGAAAAAACAACCACAAAAGCGAAACCGAAAAGAAAAACTGGTAATCAGTCACAAACATAGCTTTCATAAAATAACCGGAACATATTTCCCTGATATGTTCCGGTTATTTTAAGTCAAAGCGGATATTCGCAATCCGCTTCGCTACTTGCTCATAACCGAGTAGCTGCTTCACAGCTTGACTCGGTTAAAAAACAGATTTGATCTCTAATAATTTTTTTCTCAGGAACAGACCAAGGTAATATCCGACTGCAATGAAAAGACCCATAACAGCAATATAATCTAACATAAAAAATACCAGTGGTTCTGTATAATCAAAGAAAACGAAGTGTTTTTTCAGGAACATATAGCTTCCAATCTGGCGTTTTATAAATGCATGGCATCCGTAGGCAGCAATTACTCCTGCCAAAATCCGGAATATATATTTTTTCTTTCCGGCAGGGAGGTGTATTTTCCTGTCAAGCATCTTGAGAAACATGTTCCAGTGTAATCCCAGATGCAGAGACATCAGGATAAATCCCCAGTAGGCACAAAGCATATGAATATTTCTCGCCATATTTGCAACGCCTTTGATTTTTATAGCTGCAAATACATATTCTGACAACAGAATACCGCTTACCATGCTCCCGATCATACTGATAAAAATTGCTGCCACTAATATCGTCTGGAGGATACGGAATTTTGTATATTTTCCCTTGAACATATGGGCAGTCCATTTCCTGTTTAATATATGATGCAGGATAAAGAGTAAAAATATCTCTGTTCCAATCCATTCATGTGCTGCTCTTCCAACCAGTTCATAGGGCATCAGAAAAAGCAGTGCCGCTGTCATCAGTATATCTATGCATATTTTTAATTTTATTTTTGGTTTCATTTCAGGTTTACTCCATATTGTTTTCCCAGAACTCAACTGCATGATCCAGCCATCCTTCTGCGGCAGTACCTTCTCCCAGTCCAAAACCATGGGAAAGCCCTTTAAAGATTTCTATTTCTGCATTTGTACCGTTGGCTTTTATCCTGTTGATTCGCGTAGACATGGTTTGGTATGATGCAATGCCATCACTTGTTCCCACACATGCGTAAGTTGGCGGCTCTTCTCCTGTAATTTCTGAAAGTCCCGTATACTGCATGATCACTGCTGTTTGTGCGGGATATTCTTTTTCACCAAATGCAGAAGTTCCATAAGTGCCTACCCATGCTGCCATTCTTGCTCCGGCAGAACCACCCCACAGAGAATAATCATCCGGATCTACCTGAAGTTCTTCTGCATGATCTGAAATAAAGGCAATTGCCTTTGAAAGATCCTCACAGGCAGTCTGCGCTCCTGGACGATAGATCAGAGCAAACGCATTGTATCCCTTTTTTGATAATTCTAGTGCATGCGGAAAACTATCCTGCATTCCGGCAACATACATAAATCCTCCGCCTGCATTTAAAACAGCAAACTTCTCTCCGGGATCTCCACGGAAAAAGAACAGTCCTGTCTCCTCTTTTTCCGGGTCTGCTGCCTTCTCTTCATCTGCATAAATGTCATAAAAAATCTGTTCATCTCTGGCAGCCTGATTTTTCATATAATTTGCAATTTCCACAGTTTTGTCCGGATTTACTTCACTGTACCATGGAAGGATTTCCTCTACATCTTCCAGTTCCAGGCTATTGTCAATCTGTATATCTACCGGAAAGATCAGGCGTCCATAACTTCCAAATGCCGGATCATTTATTACATCCTGAACTTTGGTATGGCGGTCATAAACAGCTTCTCTTTCTTTTTTCGTGTTCATCTTATTTCCAGTGTCCTCTTTCTCTGCCGAATCCTGTTCACTGCCTGCAACGATAACGCTGCAGGCAAACAGAACATAAAAACAAATTACTAAAATCTCCACAAAATAACATCTCTTTTTTCTGTGCATTTCTGATACCCCAGATTTATATACATTCCCTGAAGATTTCCAGGATTTCTTCATGTGTCATTTTTTTATAACTTCCAACTGACAGATTACAGGAATCTGCAATTTCTCTCAGATCAATATCCTCCGTAACTCCAAGTTCTTTCAGACTGGTCGGAAGTCCAATCTCTCTGATAAAATCTGCCAGCGCATTTACTCCTGCTTCTGCCAGTGCTTCATCAGTCATATCGCCTCTTCTGATTTGCCAGACATTTTCTGCGAAACGGACGAATTTTTTCAGACCATATTTATAAATATGTCGATAATAAACCGGATGCAACACGGCAAGTCCCTCTCCATGATTACAGTTTGTAAAAGCTCCAATCTGATGTTCCATCTGATGACATTCAAAATCACACTTTTTACCAAGCTTGATGACACGGTTTTCTGCCATAGTTGCGTCCCACATAAGATTACTGCGTGCTGTATAGTCTTCTGGATTTTTTATTGCCACACGAAGATTCTGGATTACATTTCTCATCAATGCTTCGGAAATATCATCGGATACATTGCTTACGTCCGGTTCACTGAAATATGTCTCCATGATATGCGACAAGATATCAAAACTTCCGGAAACCATCTGTCTGACAGGAACTGTATAAGTATACTCCGGATCCATTAAAGCAAATTTCGGATTACATTTCGGGTAATCCCGACCTGTTTTTACTTTCAGTCCTTCGTTTGTAATCACGGCTCCGCCGTTACATTCGCTTCCTGTTCCTGCGACAGTGACGATCACCCCGAGAGGTAACGGTTCAAAATCAATAATTCCTGGCTTTGCCCAGTATTCTTTCCAGATATCTTTCTTACTGATAGCAGCAAGGGATACTGCTTTGCAGCAGTCCATAACTGAACCACCGCCAATTCCAAGAATCCAGTCTACCTCATTCTCTCTGGCGATCTTTGCCCCTTCCAAGACTTTTTCATAAGTAGGATTTGCCATGATTCCGGAAAATTCGATCACAGTTTTTCCTGCTTTTTCAAGAATACTCGTCACTTCTTCATAAATACCATTTTTCTTAATGGAACAGCCGCCATACGCGAGCAAAACTCTTTCTCCAAATTTACCGGCCCAACAGGAAAGATATTCTTTCACGCATCCTTTTCCAAAAAATACTTTTGTAGAGTTTTCAAAAATAAAGTTATTCAATTCCAAATTTCCTCCTTTTTACTGCCTGGTTCATTTATTATGAATCAATACTTTATGAACATTCTCACTATTCTATTATAAAAAAAATGAGACTCCGGCAGAAGTCTCATTTGGTTATGCACTATATACTTTTGGTTATAAGTTTCTGGTTCTTTCAATGGCATCCAGAACTTTTTTAACTTTTCTGGAGGGTTCCTGGGAGTACAGAAGTCCGAAGGGAATTCCGTAATTCCAGTTTACGGGAATAATCTTCATAAGGGGATGAATACTCTCCCAACTCTTTACAGCAAGCAAAACATCATTACTGTTTTCGCAGCGGTTAAAAGTTTCCATATTGTAAAAATCAAAATCCACAATATGTATTTCCGGGTGATGTTCCCAGAGATCATCTCTTAGAATATCTATATATTCACTCCATCCCCTGTGGATCAGCATAAGATTTTCTCCATACAAATCCTGGATTTCCAGGTATTCTTTCTTAGCAAGACGGTGATGGATAGATACTGCACAGCAGAATTCTTCTCTACTGATCTCTATTCCTCTGCATTTACGAAGATCCAGCAGTGTATCATCAAAAATCCCTGCAACTACATCAATATTCTGTCCAAGATTGCCAAGGATTTCTCTGGCATTTTCCGGAGTATTTTCAAACGGGATCAACTGAAACTTTATCTCTGGATAAAGTTCCTGTATTTTGGGAAATAAACTGCCAAAAATCTGCGGAGGTGTCATTGGTGAAATACCTACACGAATGACTTCTTTATCGCCTTGCATTGTATTTTCGGCTCTGATCAGAGATTCTTTACTGTATTGAATAATATACTTGGCATCTTTATAAATAGATTTTCCCGCTTCTGTCACAATAAGTCCCCTATGGGTACGGTCAAATAACTGCAGATTCAGACTGCTTTCCAGAGAATTGATCTGTTTGATCACTGCCGGTGCTGTAATAAACAGTTTTTCTGCTGCCTTACTGAAGCTCCCTGACTCTACAACACACAAAAAAGTTTCAAGCTGAGGATTATAAAGCATATATATTTCTCCTTGATAAAAACATTTTTTACTGTTATAATGTAATTATAGTACCCGGTTGTTACTACCGGTCAAGTATTTTTTTGAATTTTTTCGTAAAATGTAAAGGTTAATTCTTGATTCACTGCTGCTTACATTTGACGTTTTTTATTTTATATTTTGGGAGGACTCATTATGTTTACAATGAAACAGACATGCAAGCAAACTCAGTTATCATATGAAACCTTGAAATTTTACTGTAACCAGGGATTAGTACCTAACGTAAAACGCGACAAAAATAATCATCGCATTTTTGATAAAAAAGATATTGCATGGATCAACAGCTTAAACTGTTTAAAAAACTGTGGTATGAGTATTAATGAAATGAAAGAATACCTTACCCTCTGCCTTCAAGGTGAAGCAACAATTCCAGAACGAAAAAGCATCCTTAAACAAAAACGTAGTTCGTTGTTGGCGCAACAACAGCAGATACAAGATGCCATTAATTATATCGACTGGAAACAAGGTTTCTATGATGATGTTCTGGCAGGGAAAAACAGATACTACAGTAATTTGATCAACAATGGGGATTTTAAGTCTCGCATTTAAAGAGATCATAATAACTCTTCCTCTTTATTATCTTCTAACTCTGCTTTATAATCTTCCAGATCCATAAGAAAAATCTCATAGCCTTCATCACTCATGCAGAACAGCTTTCTTATGGTATTGCAGACTAGCCCGATCATATCCGCATCTCCTTTCAGAAATAGAATATACATTAAGCCTTATTTGTGTCATTTCTCGGGGTGAAAATCGGGGTAAATATCCCTTTCTAAGCCTTTCAAAAAAGCACATAAGGTATTTGTACTAACCTATGGTTATGTATTGAATTATGGGTTTTGGGTAACAAAAAACACCGTATTGCTACGATGTTTTTCTGTCTAATATTTTTGTATCTACTACTCAAAAAATACCTTTATTATATTTGAATTGACCATAAAGAATCAAACCTAATCCGATAATAATCGCTGGCAGAATGATATATCCCATAATTTCTTCGCTCCAAAACGAAACAATAAAACCTAATACAAGAGATATTCCTATAATCAGTGTTCCTGTTCCAACAACTTTTCCATACTTTGGTATATCTTCTTCCTTTACTTTTCGCCTGTTATAAGAGTGAATTGTGCTGATATTGCCTTTGATATTTACAATTCCCACAACAGATATGAACACTCCCAAAATCAACATTATAATATTTTCCATAATGACCTCCTAAAAATAGAATAGTTCCTCAAATTTTTTGTCCAATGCAATACAAAGAATTAGAGCCAATTTTGCAGTTGGATTAAACTGTCCTGTTTCAATAGAACTAATGGTATTTCTTGATACCCCTACCATTTCTGCAAGCTGAGCTTGAGAAAGATTTGCTTCTGTGCGAACTTCCTTTAAGTGATTTTTCAGTTGTAATTGTTCTTTCATATTCTCACCTCTAAAAGATGGCTAACAAATCCAACAAATGCCAAAATGGAAAGCACAAAAAACAGAACAGTCAAGACCAAATCGCTCTTTCGCTTCATTTTGATAAAACGAACTAACCATTGTGTTGCAATAATGCTGAAGTATATAACCCACGGACTGTAAATCATAGTATGAGCAAGCACAGAAGATAACAGCGAAAGCAAACAACACACTAAAACACCAACTCTGCTTGCGTGACTTCCGGCTTGATATACCACTTCCATTTCAGCCAAGTCCTTATTGCGATGTTCTTTTCTGCTTGCATTTAAGATTTCGTCCTTTTTCATAAAAACACCTCCATGCCAAGTTTTCTTTGCATATTTTAATTATACACATACCAAGTTTTCTTGTCAATAAAGTTCATAAAAAAGTTACAACCGATATAAGAGATAACTTTTCTACCACTTCGATTATGCGTTAGATTGGAATCTTGCTAGAGCGTGTTTGAAAAATAAAAATTGCACAAAACGCATGTTTTATTTCCCTTTTCATGATAAAATAAAGAAAAAGGGGTGTTCACTATGTTGAGACGATATGAGT
>ERZ1106969.955-NODE-955-length-24306-cov-6.725826_pt1 | contig 24306 bp, 22 predicted proteins | sample MGYA00403685_ERZ1106969 | MGnify/ENA primary metagenome ERZ1106969 (study PRJEB35170, sample SAMEA104062416) | human gut metagenome | biome: human gut; feature: human-associated habitat; material: faeces | place: Denmark | collected 2012-05-18 ... | reverse complement strand
ATTATTTATATTATAAAAATTAATAGTCAAATAGGAATAAAAAAACTCTATGTGAGAATCTAATCACATAGAGTTTTAGTTTTTGCAACGAACAGCTTTTGATTTTTTTATTGTAATGTGAGTATCACCTGAGTGCTTGGATATAAATTTTAAGTAACGTTTGATTTTTTCATCATTTCTTAAACGATCAAGGGTAAAAAGTCTAGCGGCTAATTCACGATTAGTATATAAAGCATGAATTTGTTTGTGACAAGTAATACATAAATTAGCTGTAGGAAAATCTTTTCCACCACGTTCTTTTGGAACTAAATGATGCTCAGTTAATTGAGATACTTCTCTATTACATAATTCACATTTATAAACTGCTATCATAATTATCACCTATGAATATAGAATTTAGACAAGAACAATTATAACATGAAATATACATACAAACAAAATAAAATCAGAAAATTCCGACAATATATTTCACCTTTTTTACCAATGAGTATATATGTTATAATTTAATAGTAATTACAAATAAAGTAACTATGAGGGTATAAAAGAAGGATGAAGAGGTGATTGTATGTTCCAATTTGAAACGCAACTAAATAAGTTGAAGCATGAAGTACTAACAGCTGTAGCTAAATTAGCAAAGGATGATAAGTTAACTAAAGAGGCGATTGAAAAAGTGCCCTATGAAGTAATTAAAGGTGATACAGCAATGTATAGGTGCTGTGTCTATAAAGAGAGGGCTATTGTTTTAGAAAGAGCAAAGCTTGCATCAGGGTTTCTAGCTAATGGGGATACAGAGGATTTAGAGCTAATAGACATTAGACCTGATGAACAAATTATCTATGTTATCGAAGCAGCTTGTGATAAGTGTCCTATAAATAAGTATAGTGTAACAGATTCTTGTAGAAATTGTCTTGCACATAGATGTCAAGAGGCATGTAATTTTAATGCAATTAGTTATATTGCTGGACGAGCATATATAAATCAAGAGATATGTAAAGAATGTGGTATGTGTAAAAAAGCATGTCCTTATGATGCTATTTCAGAAGTTATGAGACCTTGTAAAAAAGTTTGTCCAACAGGAGCTTTGGATGTTAATCCAGAAACAAGAAGGTCTATTATAAAAGAAGAAAAATGCGTAAACTGTGGAGCTTGTATGTCAGCATGTCCTTTTGGTGCAATTTCTGATAAGAGTTTAATTGTACCAGTTGCAAAGAGATTAGCAAGGGGAAGAAAGATGTATGCAGTAGTAGCTCCTGCTATAACTGGTCAGTTTGGAGCAAAAATAGGATATGGACAAATTAAAAATGCAATAAAGAAACTAGGATTTATTGATATGGTAGAAGCAGCATGTGGTGCTGATGGAGTTACTGTTCATGAAAGTAATGAATTTGTTGAAAGAATGGAAAAGGGAGAGAATTATATGACTAATTCTTGTTGCCCAGGATTTTTAAATTATATTGAAAAGATGTTCCCAGATCAAAAGGATAAGATATCAGGTACAGTTTCGCCAATGGTAGCTACAGGTAGATATATTAAAAAGAATGATCCCGATTCAAAGGTGGTATTTATAGGTCCATGTACAGCTAAAAAGAGCGAAGCCGTTAGAGATGGTATTAAGGGAGCTGTAGACTATGTACTTACATTTGAGGAGCTTATTGCATTATTTGAAGCATTTGATATAGATCCTGCAGAATGTGAGAATGAAGTTGTAGATGATGCATCTATATTTGGTAGAGGTTTTGGAACTGCTGGAGGATTAACTGCAGCTATAGAAAACTATATAAAAGAAGCAGGAGTAGATGTAGAATTTAAACCAGTTAAGGTATCTGGTGGAATAGAAATAAAGAAAACTATGAATATGGCTAAGGTTGGAAGATTAAGTGGTAACTTTATTGAAGGTATGATGTGTGAAGGTGGATGTATAAATGGTGCAGGTACAATAGTTCCATCTTTAAGAGCAAAAGGAGTATTCAATAAGACTAATATTCAAGCCACTAAAAAGACGGTATTGTCAAATAAATCTTTAAAAGAATATAAAGAAATTAATTTAGAAAGATAGGTATCTAAAAACTGCAAGAATAATATCATAATTAGTATTCTTGTAGTTTTTTCTTATGTATAAATAATTATTTGAAATAGTTAGAAAAATTAAGCAAATAGAAAATATTTAAGCCTAGTTAGTTATAATTAGGTTATTTAAGGTAATAATATAGAAGATAATATTTGAATAAAATGGATAGGGAGGATATTATAATAATTGTATTAGCACTCTATTAAAGTGAGTGCTAACAAAGGATAAAAATAAGTTTTTATAGGCCTACAAAAACTATAGATTCTAACTATGTCGGGTTAGAAACAGGGTTATAAATATATAAGGAGATTATAGGAGGTATTGTTATGAATATTAAACCACTTGGAGACAGAGTAGTAATTAAAAAGTTAGAAGCCGAGGAAACAACAAAAAGCGGAATTGTTTTAACAGGTAGTGCAAAAGAAAGACCTCAAGAGGCTGAAGTTGTTGCTGTAGGTCCAGGAGCAATGGTAGATGGAAATAGAGTAGCAATGGAAGTTAAGATTGGGGATAAAGTTTTATATTCTAAATATGCAGGAACAGAAGTTAAAGTTGATGGAGAAGAATACACTATTTTAAAACAAGAAGATATATTAGCAGTAGTGGAATAGGAGGAGATTTATTATGGCTAAAATGTTAATGTTTGGTGAAGAAGCAAGAAGATCAATGCAAGTTGGTGTTGATAAGCTAGCAGATACAGTAAAGGTAACTTTAGGACCTAAGGGAAGAAACGTAGTTTTAGGTAAGAAATTTGGTGCACCTCTTATAACTAATGATGGTGTTTCAATTGCAAGAGAAATAGAATTAGAAGATCCATATGAAAATATGGGAGCTCAACTTGTAAAAGAAGTTGCAACAAAAACTAATGATGTAGCAGGGGATGGAACTACAACAGCTACACTTTTAGCACAAGCAATTGTTAGAGAAGGTTTGAAAAATGTAACAGCTGGAGCTAATCCAATGTTAATAAGAAATGGTATTAATATTGCAGTTAAAAAAGCTGTTGAAGAAATACAAGCAATATCTAAGCCTGTAGAAGGTAAAGAAGATATATCAAGAGTTGCTGCAATATCAGCTGCTGATGAGGAAATTGGTAAGTTAATTGCAGATGCCATGGAGAGAGTAGGTAACGAAGGAGTTATTACTATTGAAGAATCTAAGTCTATGGGAACAGAATTAGATGTAGTAGAAGGTATGCAATTTGATAGAGGATATGTATCAGCTTATATGTCAACTGATATGGAAAAGATGGAAGCTAACCTAGATAATCCATATATATTAATTACAGATAAGAAGATTTCTAACATACAAGAAATACTTCCAATACTTGAACAAATAGTTCAATCAGGAAAGAAGCTATTAATTATTGCTGAAGATATTGAAGGAGAAGCAATGGCTACATTAGTAGTTAATAAGTTAAGAGGAACATTTACTTGTGTAGGTGTAAAAGCTCCTGGATTTGGTGATAGAAGGAAAGAAATGCTTCAAGATATAGCTATACTAACAGGTGGTAGAGTTATTTCTGAAGAATTAGGAATGGATTTAAAAGAAACAACTATAGATATGTTAGGAAAAGCAGATAGTGTTAAGGTTACTAAAGAAAGCACTGTAATAGTAAATGGTAAGGGAGATTCTAATGCTATAAAAGAAAGAATCACTCAAGTAAGAAGTCAAATAGAAGAAACAACTTCAGACTTTGATAAAGAAAAGCTACAAGAAAGATTGGCTAAACTAGCTGGTGGTGTGGCAGTCATTAAAGTTGGTGCTGCAACTGAAACAGAGCTTAAGGAAAGAAAGCTTAGAATAGAAGATGCTTTAGCAGCTACAAAAGCAGCTGTTGAAGAAGGAATAGTACCAGGTGGTGGAACAGCTTATGTTAATGTTATAAATAAGGTAAATGAATTAAAGTCTGATGTTGCAGATACTCAAGTTGGTATAAATATAATTGTTAGATCTTTAGAGGAACCAATGAGACAAATAGCTAAGAATGCTGGTGTAGAAGGTTCAGTTATAATAGAAAAAGTTAAGAATAGTGAAGCTGGTATAGGTTATGATGCTTTACATGACCAATATGTGAACATGATAAAGACCGGTATAGTTGATCCAACTAAGGTTACAAGGTCTGCGCTTCAAAATGCTGCATCTGTAGCATCAACATTCTTAACAACTGAAGCTGCAGTTGTAGATCTTCCTGAAAAGGAAGCTCCGATAGCTCCAGACCCATCAATGGGTGGAATGTACTAAGAAGTTTTAGAGAGATAAGGAAAAAAGTCCTTATCTCTCTTTTTTACGTGTGTAGTAATAAAATACCATAAATGTTAAGAGTTTTTTAAAAAAATTAAATTTATATAAAAAGCATAGGAGATATATGAAGAAAGTAGAGCTAGTAAGTAAATGGATTTAGTGGAAAATGTCGTCAAAAAAACTGTGTAAATTATTTAAATTTATTCCATAAAAGTGTATAATTAATATAAAGTAGGAAATAGTGGTGAGAAGATGATTAGGACTAAGAAAAGGTTAGGAGATATTTTAGTACAAGCAGGGAAGATAAATCAATCGGATTTAATGTCGGCCTTAAAGAAACAAGCTTTAAGCGGAAGACGACTTGGGGAAATATTAGTTGACGAAGGACTAGTTAGTGAAAACGATATCTTGTCTGTTCTTGAGTTACAATTGGGAATAAAAAAAGTTAATTTAGATTCCATTGATATAGATGAAAATGCCATAAGATCAGTATCAGAATCTATTGCTAGAAAACATAATATTTTACCTATAAAAATTGAAGGAAATGATATATATATTGCAATGTCAGACCCCTTTAATTTAATGGCTGTAGAAGATGTTAAGGTAGTAACTGGACTTAATGTTAAAAAAGTATTAGAAAAAAAAGACTCTATATCAAAAGCTATTAAAAACTTTTATACGAAACAATATGCAGAAAAAGTAGCACAAGATTTAGTTCAAAAAGAAAAAGAGAATACTAAGAAAAAGCAAGAAGAAAAGCAAGTTTCAGAACTTGAAAAAGCTACGGCTAATGCTCCAGTTGTTAAATTAGTAGATACTATAATACAAAACTCTATCAGAATGGGTGCGAGTGACGTTCACGTAGAACCATTTGAAAATGAAGTTAGAGTAAGAGCAAGAGTAGATGGAAGCTTACAAAATATGCTTAGTATACCTAAAGAGTCACAAAATACTTTGATTACAAGAATCAAAATATTAGCAAATTTAAATATTGCAGAAAAAAGAATTCCACAAGACGGTAGAATTCTTACCAATATAGATGGAAAAGCAGTTGATTTGAGAGTTTCTATCCTTCCAACCGTAAATGGTGAGAAGGTGGTTATAAGAATTCTTTCTAAAGATTCTAGCCTTATGAATAAGGAAAGCCTAGGAATGAGAAAGGATGACATGAAAAAACTTGAACAGATATTGCAAAATCCTTTTGGGATAATCCTAGTAACTGGACCTACAGGAAGTGGTAAATCAACTACCTTATATGCAGTTTTAAATGAATTAAATACTATAGATAAAAATATTATTACAGTAGAAGATCCAGTTGAATTTATGGTTGATGGTATAAATCAAGTAAATGTTAATGCAAAAGCTGGATTAACATTTGCATCAGGTCTTAGATCAATATTAAGACAAGACCCTGATATCATAATGGTTGGAGAAATTAGAGATGGTGAAACGGCAGAAATAGCCATTAGAGCAGCTATTACAGGACACGTAGTTTTAAGTACACTACATACAAATGATGCACCATCCTCAGTTGCTAGATTAGTTGATATGGGAATTGAACCATATTTAATATCAACATCTGTAACAGGAATAATTGCACAAAGACTTGTTAGAAAGGTTTGCACCAAGTGTGCTAAAAAGTACTATGCCTCAGAATATGAAAAAAGAATTCTTGGTAGGGATAGTGATGAAAAGATAATTTTAACTAAGGGAGAAGGATGTCCACATTGTAATGGGACAGGCTATAAAGGAAGAATTGGTATTTATGAAATACTTCCTATTGAAAGAAATGTTAGGGATGCAATTACAGCAGGAAAGAATTCAGATGTGTTAAAAGATATTGCTATTAGAGATGGAATGAAAACACTAACAATGGCATGTATGGAACATGTTTATGAAGGAATTACAACTGTAGATGAATTATTAAGGGTAGCTGTAGTAAGAGAATGATGTATTCATAAAGGAGAGGGGGAGTTCTAGTGGCTATATTTAGATATAGTGCAGTTAATGATAGCAATCATGCTATTAGTGGGAGTATGGAGGCTAATTCAAGCAAGGAAGTTGTAACTAGCTTGAGAGAAAGAGGATATTACATTACTGATATACAAGGAGAAAGTGCTTTAAATAAAGATATTGATTTGAATTTCTTAAAAAAGATAACATTGAAAGATTTAGCTTTATTTAGTAGACAGTTTGCATTTACTCTTCAATCAGGTATGCCAATGTTAAGATGTGTAGAACTTTGTATAGAGCAAACTGAGAATAAGGTTCTTCAAGATGTTTTAAGAAGAGCAAAGGAAGAAATAAAAAGAGGTAGAGCTTTGTCAGACGCTTTAAAGTATGAGGATGGAATTCCAGACTTTATGGTAAATATGATAACAGCAGGTGAAGCATCAGGTAATTTGGATACAGTAATGTATGAGGTATCTGAGTATTATGATAAGTTATATAAACAACAAAGAAAGATAAAGTCTGCAACCGCATATCCGAAAGTAGTAGGAGTTTTTGCTGTACTTATAGTTATTTTCTTACTTATATTTGTTGTTCCCCAGTTTGTAAATAACTTAGCAGCAGCTGGAGGGGAGTTGCCGTTACCAACAAAAATAATTTTAGCGATAAGTAATTTTGTATCAGCTTATTGGTATATAGTTTTATTAATAGCAGTAGCAGCTATAGCCTTTAAGAAGTTAGTTTTAGATAAGGATGAAAACTTTATCCTTTGGAGAGATAAAAATAAAATAACTGGTCCATTGTTTGGATCAATTAATGCACAAATAATGGCTAGTAGGTTTGCAAATACATTTTATATTTTAAATAATTCTGGAATGTCTATTTTAAAAAGCTTAGAAATATCTACTAATGTATTAGAAAATTCTTATGTTGAAAGTAAGATGGAATATGCAAAAGAGGATATAAAAAGAGGAAATCTAATAGGAAAAACTATAGAAGATTTAGATATATTCCCGTTAATGTTAACTCAAATGATAACTGTTGGTGAAGAAACAGGAGCCTTAGATGCTTTGCTTAAGAAGACGGCTGAATATTATGATGGTGAAGCAGAAGCAGCAGTAGATAAATTAATTACAATGATAGAGCCATTGTTAATTATTGGACTTGCTGGAGTTGTTTTAATTATAATTCTTGCAGTAATGCTTCCAATGTTTAATATGATGGATGCTATTCAAGGAATGTAAAGTTGTATATAAATTTAAAGTTTATATAAATATTAATTAATTTTTAGGAGGTATAATTTATGAATGAATTAGCTAAGAAGAAAAAGAAAGGTTTTACACTTATTGAACTTATTGCAGTTATCGCTATTATTGGTATTTTAGCTGCAGTGTTAGTACCAAAAGTTATTGGGTATATGGAAGATGCACAAGATTCTAAGGTAATTACTCAAGCAAGGAATGTAAGAATGGCATATGAGACAATGATATCAAAGGATCCAGATATAACTTTTGGAGGTGTTGGAACAGATCCAGGTACTGTTACTGTAGACGATGTTGTGTCAGAGTATACCACCAATACAAGTACTTGGGAAAAATATGTATCAGTTACAAGTAATGATGTAAGCGAATTAAAAGGTGATGTAGATATGGATGAATTAAAAGCTGCAACTGCATCAGGGGATCCTTCATCAATAGCAAACTAGTATATATTTAATTATTAGAATAGCCTCTTTAATGTATAAGAGGCTATTCTGAAATAGGAGAATTAAATGGATTTTATTATTAGCATAATGATATTTATCTTTGGAACAATTATTGGAAGTTTTTTGAATGTATGCATATATAGAATACCCAAAGAAGAATCAATAGCATATCCGCCTTCTCATTGTGGAAGTTGTGGACATAATCTTAAAGTATGGGATTTAGTGCCTATATTTAGTTGGTTATTTTTAAAAGGAAAATGTAGATATTGTGGAGAAAAGGTATCAAAGCAATATCCATTGATTGAGGGAGCAACAGGGTTGCTTTTTGTATTTTTATATTTAAAATTTGGACTTACAATTGAATTATTAAAATATATGATTTTTACAAGTATTTTAATAGTTATTGGTATAATAGACTTTAAAACTCAAGATGTGTACGATTCAACAATTATAGTTTTAGTGGTAATTGGAGTATTTTTTACTATAATTGAGTTTTTTATGAATAAACAAGTAGGCTTTATTAGTATTATATTAGGAATAGCAATTCCAGTCCTAATAATATCAATCTTTGCCTGGTTTGGAGCAATGGGCTGGGGGGATGTAGAAATAATAGGTATTGTAGGATTGTTTCTAGGATTTAAGATGAATATGTTAAATTTATTCATCTCAATAGTCTTAGGAGGAATGGCTGCATTTGTATTAATGATATGGAAAAGAAGAGGGGGCAAGGATACCATGGCATTTGGTCCTTATATAGCTCTCTCATCATATATAACACTTCTTTTTGGAAGTGAAATTTTACAATGGTATTTAAGTTTTATAAGGTAAGTGAGGTGGGGGTATGTTCGAAAAAGACTTAATTGCAATAGACATAAATAAAGAAACTATTTCAATTTTAGTTGGAACAAGATACAAAATATCTAATGGTACTACAATTGAAACTCCGAGAAATTCATTTGATAATGGGAGAATTTTAGATGTAAACATAATATCAGGAGCAATAGCACCGCATATAAAGAAGGCAAAAACTAAGGATGTTGCTTTTGTTGTAAGAGGCGAGGATATTATTACAAGACATTTAAACATTCCATTTGCAAAAGATGAAGCTATGAGAGATTCAGTAGATTTTGAGTTAAGGCAGTTCATGGGAGATAGAGTAGACGAATATTATTTTGATTACCAAATCATAAATCAAAATAAAAATGATGGAACAGGAAAATGTGATGTTCTTGTAGTAGCTTGTTCTAAGGATAAGATTGATGCGTTTATGGAACTTGGAAAAACTTTAAGGCTTAATGTAAAGGCAATAGACTTATATGCGAATGTAGTAGCTAGAGTCTTTGGAGATTTAAGAAAATCTACAACAAAAGGAATAAAAACTATTGGAGTAATTGGAATAGATTCTGATGATTCCAATATTACAATTATGGAATGGGGAAAACTTATACTAGAAAAATATAAAGATAGTGGAATATTAAGTACAGTAGATAAGGATTTTACTAATTTAACTGAATATAATTCTATATTAGATACTGTGGACTTAATTGAGCCTAAACAGCCAGGAGAAGAAAGTGATATAGAATTATACTTTAAGGATGAGGCTAATGACTATAATACTCTAATACAGTACTATACATCAGGTAAAGTTAAGAAAAACTTAGATAGAATATATGTAATGGGATCAGCTACTAGAATTAAAGGGATTGAACAATATTTTGAAGTTAATTTAAGTTCTAGGGCAGCTAAGTTACCTATGTTTTCTGATTTAAAGACAAGCGTAAAGACACCTAAGAAGATTAAGTTGAAAGACTATATTATGTGTTATGGATTATTATTGAGGAGGGATTAGGGTGAGTAGAGAGTTAAATTTAGTCCCTCAGGTAAATTCCAATACCAAAGGTGCTGTGAAATCAAGTAAAACAATAATGTTAATTTTATTATTAGTGGTTGTGTTTGTTGGAGGAAGCTTTGGCTATAGAATAGGGAAAGAGTATCTATTAAATAAGAAAGCAGAAAATTTAAAGAATGAGTTAGCTTTAAGTAATGTTAAAGTAAAGGAAAAAGAAGAGCTAGATCAACAAATAGCGGCAACAAATCAGCAAATTACTAAAGCAGAACAATTGAAATTGCTTATGGATATAGATACAGATGAGTTAATAAAAGAGTTATATAAATTAGTAGAAATAGATGGAATAAAGATAACAAGTATTAACTATAAAGGGGGAGTATCTTCCAGTGTAGAAATTAATGGAAATTCAGGTGATAAGAGTGCTATACAAAAGATGTGGGCTAATCTTAGAGAAAATGAGAAATTTGCTGATTCTCATGTTAATAGTTGGAGTGGTGAAGGTGAAATAAAGTTTTCAGTAAGTGTAAAGACAAAGGGAGGTAGTGCAAATGAAAAGTAAAACTAATGGACGAGCTACCACAAAAAATGAAAAGATAATATTATATGTGTTAGGAGTATTATCTATATTTGCTCTTTGTTATTTATTCATAATATCTCCAGGTGAAGAAAAAACTAAAAATTTAAAACAAGAAATTAAAAGTTTAGAGAGTCAGTTAGTTTCTGTTCAAAGTATTGACTATGATATTGAGCAGAGAAAAAAAACATTGGATGATTTGATGGTTAAGTATAAAGAAGCTACTATAACGTTACCTAAAACAGATAGATATCCAGAAGTTTTTAGAGATGTAGAAAAAATGGTTACAGAATCAGGCCTTTCCTCATCTAATGGCTCTTTTGAAAAAACATCAGTTATTCAATTAGTCGGGGTAGAAGAAGGACAAGAGTCTTCTAATTTAAAAGGAATGAGAAAGATTCAAATAACTTATTCTGTTAAAGGGGATATAAACAAGGTATTATCATTTATTGATAAGTTAGAGAATTATGACAGAATTGCAGAGTTAAACTCTTTTAATCATAGTGGTGAAGGGTGTTCTATAGTGTTTTCATTCTATGATTCTGGAGAAGGCGGAGCAGAAGAATATGATTTTAATTAATAAAACCTTCTAATTAAAGATGGAGGTGTAGTTTTGAAAGTAAAAAAGAAAAAAGGATTTACTTTAATAGAGATTGCAGTGGCTTTAGCAGCTTTTGTAATTATTATGCTTGCAATAACTGGACTGTTAATATCTGTTATTAAAATTAGTTCAATAAATAGTGCAACATATAGTACAGATAATATTTCAAAAGTATTTTTTGAAACATTGAAGGAAGATAGAGTTGCGTTGAACAATATGCCCAAAACAGTAGGTACAAAATATAAGTGTAGCTTTTCAAATGCAGATGAGGTTAGAGCATTAGTAAAAGAACATTTGTTAGATGATGATTCAAGTAACAAGCCAGATGGGGTCTCTGATCCAAGTGATTTTAATTTATGTAAGCAAAGTTCATCAGAGTATAGTATGGGAATATATATTAATTGGAATGCTGATGGATTCTATGAAATAGAGACTTGGTGTTGGGATACAAATAAAGGTGAATCAAGCCTAATTAATAGAAAAACCTATGTAACTCCTAGGTAGATGAGGAGGTAGAGTATATGAAAAAGAAAAAAGGTTTTACATTAGTTGAACTTATAGCAGTAATAGGAATAACAGTTATATTTGGGGCTATTGTACTTGGAATATCAATTACATCTGGAAAATTATTTTCAATGACACAATCTCAATCAGTTTTTAATGATGAAGCAAGACTAATTATAAGTACATTAGAAGAAGATTTAAGAATTGGTAAAGAAATAGATGCTACAGCTTTAAATCTTACAGGAAGTAGTAGTATTACAATTAATGGAATTATAGATACTTGCTATAATTTTAATTTGCCATCTGGTAGCTTTGAAAAATTATTATCGTTAAAGGTAAAGGGAGATTTGTATTATTATATTAAGGTAGGAGATAGAGTTGAAAGAAAGAAATTTGGAGGGGCTGCATTTACATCAGATGTTTCTGGAATTGAAAAAATTAAAGATATAGAGATAAAAAAAAGTGTTGATTCAACGGATAAAAGATATTTTATAACTATTGAATTTGTAAATTTACATGGTGAAATTACAGAATATAAGTCAGCTGTAATGCCAAGAAATTAGGAGGGGAAGTATGAGGAGAAAAGTTAAAAAAGGATCAGCATTAATAACTGTACTAGTTTTTTCCCTTTTATTTGTGGTTATATCTGGAGTTTCTACTTTAGCAGTAGTAAATACAATGAAGGGAAATTCTGGTGAAGAGAAATATCAAACTTTATACTATGAAGCAGAGGCTGGAATTGAAAGAGCATTGGCTAATGCAAATAGTGGTGATTATGATGCATTAGGGGATTTAGGAACATCATCATTTACAATACATGATTCTGCAATGTTTGGAGAAGTTAATGTGAATTTAACAAAGCATATAAATGCATCAGATGAGTATTTACAAGTTGTAAGTACATCAACAACAACTTCTGGGCAAAGTAGGACAGTTAATGCAAAAATAAGAAAATATATTTATGCAAATGATATATTTAGGTATTCAATATGTGGTGAAAATGTAGAGGTAAATGGTGGAGGTTCTCTTAATTTAGATCCTTCTTTAATTAATTCTTCTAATTCAACAGCTAATGTGGGGGCAGGCAGTGTAGCTGCAGGCTCAGAAACAAATGAGCAATTTGAGTTGCCTATTTTTGATAATAGTAAAATACCATATTATAATGGAACACTAGAAATAAATTGTTCAAATAGTAATACTTTAATAAATAATTTAGAGTCCATGAGTTCAGATTTTAGTAAGCCTGTAAGAAAAGTTCCATTATCAACTCCTAATTTTAATGTGTATCTAATTAATGCTGATAAAGTTAAGGTGGTTACACCTGCATTTAATATAGAGAATGTGATGATATTATGCAATGGAGACTTGGAGTTTGTGTTATCAGGACCTTGCCAAATGAAAGGATCTAGTTTAGTGGCGAAAAGTGTAACTGTTGGTAATTTTAATATGCAAATATCTTATAGACCATATGATGAAAATAGTCCAGATTCTCCAGCTATAACATTTTCTCCTTTGTATAGAGCGCATTTGGAAATGTTAATGGATGGATATACTGATGCTTCTAGCAACACTGTAAATGGAATTTCGTATTATGCACCTAATTATAGTTATGGTGGCGGTCCAAGTGCTGGAGGTAGCTTATCAGGGATAATATCAGATTATGAGTAGAAATAAAGTGTTAGTTTGGCTAACACTTTTTCTTTTTGCAATTTTAATTTCATATTTTATTGACAGAAAAGAATAAATAATCTATAATAAGTTTAATTTAATAAGTAGCACATTTACAACTCGTATATCCCCTGAATAAGGCAGGGAGTATCTACCGGAAGCCGTAAATTTCCGACTATGGGTGAATTTGATATAACTTAGTATAGATTACTATAGGCATATTAACTTCACTTAGGTAAGTTAATGTGCTTTTTTTGTACTCAAAAATAGGTAAAAAATGAAATTATACTTGCAAGAAAATTTAGAAATGCAAATAATTATTCAAAGATATGGGGAGGCAATATTATGGCAAGAATTTTAAAACAAGCTTATACATTTGATGATGTATTATTAGTACCTAACAAATCAGAGATTTTACCAAGGGAAGTAACATTAAAAACAAACTTAACAAAGAAAATAGCTTTAAACATTCCTCTAATTAGTGCAGGTATGGATACAGTTACTGAATCTAAGATGGCAATAGCTATGGCTAGAGAAGGTGGAATAGGAATTATACATAAAAATATGACAATAGCAGAGCAAGCTAAAGAAGTTGATAGAGTAAAGAGACAAGAAAATGGAGTAATAACAGATCCCATTTATCTTTCACCAGAACATACTTTAGCAGATGCAGAAGAATTAATGGGCCAATATAGAATTTCAGGTGTACCAATAACTGTTGAAGGAAAGTTAGTAGGTATCTTAACTAATAGAGATACTACTTTTGAAACAGATTATTCTAAAAAAATAGGTGATGTAATGACTAAGGAAAACTTAGTTACTGCACCAGAAAATACAACTGTAGAAGAAGCTAAAGAAATTTTAAAGAAACATAAAATAGAAAAGTTACCTTTAGTAGATAAGGAAGGAAATTTAAAAGGACTTATTACAATAAAAGATATAGAAAAAACTAAATCTTATCCTGATGCTGCAAAAGATGGACAAGGTAGATTACTTTGTGGAGCAGCAGTTGGTGTAACGGCTGATATGATGGATAGAGTTGATGCTTTAGTAAAAGTTAAGGTTGATGTTATAACTTTAGATACAGCTCATGGTCATTCAAGGGGTGTTTTAGATGCTGTTAAGAAGATAAAAGCTAAATATCCAGAACTTCAAATAATAGCAGGTAATGTTGCAACTGCAGAAGCAACTGTAGATTTAATAAAGGCAGGAGCAGACTGTGTTAAGGTTGGTATTGGGCCTGGATCAATCTGTACAACAAGAGTTGTTGCAGGGGTTGGGGTTCCTCAATTAACAGCAGTTATGGATTGTGCTGAAGCTGCAAGAGAATACGGAGTTCCAGTTATAGCAGATGGTGGAATTAAGTATTCTGGAGATATAGTAAAGGCTTTATCTGCAGGAGCAAAGGTAGCAATGATGGGATCATTATTTGCAGGATGTGAAGAAGCTCCTGGGGATATAGAAATATATCAAGGAAGAAGCTACAAAGTATATAGAGGCATGGGATCATTAGCTGCTATGGCTTGTGGTTCAAAGGATAGATATTTCCAAGAAGGAAATAAAAAATTAGTTCCTGAAGGTGTTGAAGGTAGAATTGCTTATAAAGGATATGTTGCAGATACAATATATCAATTGCTTGGTGGAATTAGATCAGGTATGGGATACCTAGGATCGAAAGATTTAGATACATTATATGAAACTGCAACTTTTGTAGTTCAAACATCTGCAGGGTTAAGAGAAAGTCACCCTCATGATATTAATATAACTAAAGAAGCACCAAACTATAGTGTAAGCCAATAAAATGTTGTAAAAAAGTGAGAACTGTAAGATAATATAAAATAATACTATTATTTGGAGGTCAGCATGAAAAAAGAGTTAGTTTTGGTTATTGACTTTGGTGGTCAATATAATCAATTAATAGCTAGAAGAGTAAGAGAGTGTAATGTATATTGTGAGGTTCATCCGCACAATTTAAGTATTGATAAGATTAAGGAAATGAATCCAAAGGGTATAATTTTCACAGGTGGTCCAAACAGTGTATATGGAGAAGATTCACCTTTATGTGATAAAGCTATATTTGAATTAGGAATACCTGTACTTGGTATATGCTATGGTTCTCAACTTATGGCTCATATGCTTGGTGGAAGTGTTGCAACAGCACCTGTAAGTGAATATGGAAAAACAGAAGTGGCTGTAGATTCAAAATCGAAATTATTTAATGAAGTTTCAGAAACAACAATTTGTTGGATGAGTCATACAGACTACATAGAAAAGGCTCCGGAAGACTTTAAAGTAGTAGCTCATACTCCAGTTTGTCCAGTTGCAGCTATGGAATGTGAAGAAAAGAACTTATATGCTGTTCAATTCCATCCAGAAGTTATGCACACACAAGAAGGTACGAAGATGCTTTCAAACTTTGTTTATAATGTTTGTGGTTGTGTTGGGGATTGGAAGATGGATTCTTTTGTTGAAAAAACTATTGAAGAAATTAGAGAAAAAGTTGGAGATGGTAAAGTATTATGTGCTTTATCAGGTGGAGTTGATTCATCAGTAGCAGCTGTATTACTTTCAAAAGCTGTTGGAAAGCAACTAACATGTGTTTTTGTAGATCATGGATTACTTCGTAAAAATGAAGGGGATGAAGTAGAAGAAGTATTTGGACCTAATGGTGCTTATGATTTAAACTTTATACGCGTTAATGCTCAAGAAAGATTTTATGAAAAGCTAGCAGGAGTAGAGGACCCAGAAACAAAGAGAAAAATAATTGGTGAAGAGTTCATTAGAGTATTTGAAGAGGAAGCTAAGAAGATAGGCTCAGTAGATTATCTTGTTCAAGGAACAATATATCCAGACGTTATTGAAAGTGGTTTAGGTAAGTCAGCTGTAATTAAGTCACATCACAATGTTGGAGGGCTTCCTGATTGTGTAGACTTTAAAGAAATAATTGAACCATTAAGATTATTATTTAAGGATGAAGTTCGTAAAGCAGGACTTGAGCTTGGAATTCCAGAAAAACTTGTATTCAGACAACCTTTCCCTGGACCAGGACTTGGTATAAGAATAATTGGAGAAGTTACGGCTGAGAAAGTTAGAATTGTTCAAGATGCAGATGCTATATATAGAGAAGAAATAGCTAAGGCTGGTATAGATAAGGAAATAGGACAATATTTTGCTGCTTTAACTAACATGAGATCAGTTGGTGTTATGGGAGATGAAAGAACGTATGATTATGCAGTTGCCCTTCGTGCTGTAACAACAAGTGACTTTATGACTGCAGAATCTGCAGACCTTCCATGGGAAGTACTTGGAAAAGTAACAACTAGAATAGTAAATGAAGTAAATGGGGTTAATCGTGTAATGTATGATTGCACTGGTAAACCACCAGCTACTATAGAATTTGAATAAAATTTTAGATTTAGATAGTTATAGTAAATATGCTATAACTATCTTTTTTATATACCCTCAAATGATCGCTTTATGCTATAATTGTATTATTATGGAAGGCTGGTGGGTATGAAAGTAAAAGATAATTTACTAAGTAAAGATTTTGATGATGTTGATATATTAAATATGTTACTTTATTCTGTAGTTATATTTATGCCATTTATAGTAACAACTATAGCAAAACCATATTATGTGTCAGGTAAAGTAGTATATCTATATTTAATATTTTTTCTTATACTCTTTTTATTAGTAAAACTTAAAATGAAAATTAGGTTTAAAATAGAAGAATGTTTAATAATTTTATTTTTGGCGAGTTTGATAATAGCAACATTATTTAGCATTGAATTATCAGTTGCTATTATGGGAAATAAATATAGATATGAAGGACTTCTAGCATATATAATTTATATATTGTTATTTATGAGTTCTTTGTATTTTATAAAGTTTTATAAATACACAAGTCATATTTTTTGTATATCTGGAACAATTATGTCCATATATGCTGTTTTTCAATATTATGGTATTGATCCGTTAAGAATAAGAATGTTCGGTGGCGAAAAGTCTATAGATATGGTTGCGACCATTGGTAATAGAAATTTTCTATCTTCTTATTTACTTTTGTTTTTGATTTTATCAATAGGCATTTATATATTTAAGAATAAGAAAATTTTTTCTATATATTCATCAATAATTTTAGCAGGAGTATTAGTAACCTATACTAGAAGTGGGTGGCTATCATTAGTTGTATGTTGTATAATAGGATTGAGTTTTGTTTTTATAAATAAGGATAGAATTAAAAGAAGTTTAATTCTAGTAATGATGTTTTTTGTAGTATTTTCTGTTATGGAGGTAACAGGAAGAGGTGGGTTTGTTTTTAGGGCTAAAAGTATAGTTGAAGATGCAATAGATAAAAGTGAGAAATCAGGTTCAGGAAGACTTTTGATTTGGAAGATTACTAGCGATGCAATTAAAAAAAGTCCAATTATAGGTACTGGTCTTGATACATTACAATCAAGATTGTTAAGAGATAATTTTGATGGATATACTTATTATGTAAATACTAAAAAGGCAGGAATAGATAAAGCACATAACGAGTTCTTAGAGTATTGGGCATGCGGAGGAATATTAACATTAATTTCATATGTAGCACTTATAGGAGTTATTTTAACAAAATTATTTAAAAGGCGAGAAGATGACAGATGTAAGATATATTTCTTAATGATTTTAGGGTACGTAATACAAAGCTTCTTTAATATCAGTGTCATAGGAGTAGCACCATTATATTGGATTCTTCTAGGTGCAGCAGTTAAACATTATAGAGATTTAGATAAAGCAAAAACAGTACAAGCTATAGCTGAGTAATTTAAAGCGATGAAGAAATTCATCGCTTTTTCTATATTTTAAATACAAGAATAACAAACTATGATGAGAAATATGTATAAAGTATATATATTATTAATTTGTCTAAGTGTAGTAGTGATAAGGCTTCAAGAGAGATTGGAGATAATTATTAGTAATAAGTACTTCATTTTAAAATATAAATAATATGTAGCTTAAAAAGTGGGAATAATACATAAGTAATTTAAAAAATCATACTAATTATGATATAATAAATTAGGCAAGTTTCCATAATTAATATTTGGAGGTAACAATTATGAGAAGAGATTTAACATTAGATTTATCAAAAACAGCTCCATTTCTAAAAGAAAATGAATTAGATTATATGGAGGATTTAGTAAAAGCAGCTCATGAAAAAATACACAATAAAACAGGGGCAGGAAATGACTTTTTAGGTTGGGTGGACCTTCCTATAAATTATGATAAAGCTGAATTTGAAAGAATAAAGGCAGCAGCTAAAAAGATACAAAGTGATTCAGAAGTTTTAATAGTTATAGGTATTGGGGGATCATACCTAGGTGCAAGAGCAGCTATTGAAATGTTATCACATTCTTTCCACAGTGCATTAGATGCAAGCAAGAGAAAGACACCTCAAATATTCTTTGTAGGTAATAATATTAGCTCAACTTACATGGCTGATTTATTAGAAGTAATAGAAGGTAAGGATGTATCTGTAAATGTAATATCTAAGTCAGGTACTACAACTGAGCCAGCTATAGCATTTAGAATATTCAAAGCATATTTAGAAAAGAAATATGGAAAAGAAGAAGCTAAGAAGAGAATATTTGCTACAACTGATAAAGCAAAGGGAGCATTAAAGTCTTTAGCAGATGCAGAAGGATATGAAACTTTCGTAGTTCCTGATGATGTTGGGGGAAGATTCTCAGTATTAACAGCAGTTGGTTTACTTCCAATAGCAGTTGCAGGTATAAGTATAGATGAAATGATGCAAGGTGCAGCAGATGCTAGAGAAAAGTATTCTAATCCATCATTAAAAGAAAATGCATGTTATCAATATGCGGCAGCAAGAAATGCTTTATACAATAAGGGAAAAGCAATTGAAATATTAGTTAACTATGAACCATCATTACATTATTTTAATGAATGGTGGAAGCAATTATATGGAGAATCAGAAGGTAAAGATGGAAAGGGATTATTCCCAGCAGCAGTAGATTTTTCAACTGATCTTCACTCAATGGGTCAATATATTCAAGAAGGTAGAAGAAATTTAATTGAAACAGTACTAAATGTAGAAGAAGTTAGTAAAAAGATATTTATCGAAGAGACTCCAGATGATGGGGATGGATTAAACTTCTTAGCAGGAAAAGATATGGATTTTGTTAATAAAAAGGCATTCCAAGGAACATTATTAGCTCATAATGACGGTGGGGTTCCTAATATGATAGTTAATATTCCAGAATTATCAGCTTATTACTTTGGACAATTAGTTTACTTCTTTGAAAAAGCTTGTGGAATAAGTGGATACTTATTAGGTGTTAATCCATTTGATCAACCAGGTGTTGAAGCATATAAGAAGAATATGTTTGCTTTATTAGGCAAGCCAGGATATGAAGATATGAAGGCTGAGCTTGAAAAAAGATTATAATATGAGAATAATTATAGATGGGGATGCTTGTCCAAGCATCCCTATTATTGAAAGTATAGCAAAGGAAAATAATATAGAAGTTCTAATATATTGTGATATAAATCATTATATTAGAAGTGATTATTCTATAGTTAAAGTTGTAGATAGCGGTTTCCAAAGTGTGGATATGTATGTTGTAAATAATACAAAAGAGAATGATATTGTTGTTACTCAAGATTATGGTGTAGCGGCATTATGTTTGCCTAAAAAAGCTGAAGTAATTAATCCAAAAGGATACATTTATACGGATAAAAATATAGATAGATTATTAGAAGAACGACATATTTCTCAGAAAATAAGGCAGGCTGGTGGGAGAACACCTAATCCTAAAAAAAGAAGTAAAGAAGATGAAGAAAGATTAATAAAGAATTTGAAAAAGTTAATATTTAAACTAGAAATACCAAAGTAATTAAAATTATTTTGGTATTTCTTTTTCATATCTTAACTATTAAAAGAAAAAAATGTATAATAAAATTGAGAAATATGAGGCAATAACTTACAAAATATGGTAAAATAAATATGGCATTAAGATAGAGGGGTGAGGTTATTGGAGAATTTAGTTATTTTATTTGATAAAGATAGTCCTAGAAATAAAGAGGATGAAGTTCTTATAGAAGCAGTATTTGGTAAAGAACCATTGCAGTATAAATTTATTATAGGTAATGATGGAGTATGGAATACTATACAAGAGTTTTCTGAAAGTGATACATGTATATGGAATCCATCAGCTGAAGGAAAGTATATAGTTATGGTGCAAGGTAAAAAAGAGGGGTCTAGTAGACCTTTTGATTATCTTGCAAAGGAAGAGTTTGTTATTGGAGAAAAAGAAATTGAGAAATTAATTAAAGATGTAAATATGGATAAAACCCATTTAACTGTAGGAGAGAAAATTACTATAGATGTTCTTGGTAATGAACAAGGATTATTATATAGGTTTTGGATAAAGGGTAATCAAGATTGGGAGCTTATTAGAGATTATACAACAAGTAATAGGCTAGTATTTACAGCTAATAAGGAAGGAAAGCAAGAAATTCTTATTGAATGTAAAGAGGTAAATTCAAGTGAAAATTTTGATGAGTTTACTACAATAAAATTTGATGTAGTATTACCTACTAAAATAGAAATCACTGATTTTAAATGCTTAACAGAAGAATTATTAATTAATCAGGAGTTAGTATTTAAAGTTAGTTCATCATTAGATGATAAGAGAAGTTTGTTATATAAATTTATAAAAATAAGTAAAGATGGAAAGGTAACTTGTATACAGGATTATTCTTCTAGGAGGTTAGTTTCATATCAAGAGAAGGAAGCAGGAGAATATAAGCTTTTATGCTTAGTTAGAGATATACTTTCAAATAAGGAATATGATGATAGAGCTATAATGTTATATTCTGTAAAAGCATATAATCCAATTAATATAAAAAGTTTTACCCCAGATACTAATTCACCACAAATGAATGGAAGTACAATTAATTTTAAAGCTGAAGTAGATGGTGGACGAGAAATAGTATATAGATATATTGTTGAGGGCGAGGTTGCAGAAGACTCAGGATATATAAGGAGAAATGAGTATACTTGGGAAACTCAAAAAGAAGGAGAGTATACAGTAACTTTATATGTAAAGGATATATCTTATGATGGAGATTATGAGGATAAAAAGGTAATAAATTATACTATTGATAAGAAGTCAGATAAACCTGTAAAAATAGTGGATATCATCACTGATAACAAGAAAACTGCATTAATAGGACAACCTATTAATATGAAGGTAAAGGCAGAGGGCGGAATAAGTTTAAAGTATTCCTTTGTAATATATAAAGATAATAAAGAAAAAGAACGTATAGGCTTTAGTGATTCTAACTGGATAAACTTTATCCCAGATGAAAAGGGAGAATATGAAGTTGAAATAAGAGTTAAGGATAAGTATTCAAACAAAGAATATGACAGTCATACATTTATATATGTTAGAGCAAAAGAATATTTACCAGGAGAAATAGATTATATACTACTTCCAAATAAAAGTAGTTATTTAGTTGGAGATTTAATTGATATAGAAGCTGTAGTTCAAAATACAAGAAGTGTTCTCATTAGATATGTTACAAAAATAAATGGTTATTTAGTGGAGGATACTGGATTTATACAAAATAAAAAAATACAATTAAAACCTAAGTGTTCAGGAAAGTATACATTTGAAGTTTATTCAAAAAACATAAAATGTGAAGAAGAGTTTGATAGTAAAAAAGAGGTAAGTATATATGTTTCTGAAGCAACACCAGTGACCAATACAAAAATTCTTTGTGATAGAGAAGAAATAGTGTGTAATGAGGAAGTAACATTTAAAGTTACTAGTGTTGGTGGAAAAGATGTATGTTATGAATTTTACATTATGGAAAAAGGTAATTGGATAAAAACTCAAAGCTATAGTAAAAAAGATTACTATACTTTTATTCCATTTTTAAGAGGGGAATATAGAGTGATGGTTTTAGCTAAAAGTTTTTATAAAAAAGTAAACTATGAGGATTACGGGGAGTTTTCTTTTACGGCTTCCTAAGGAGGAACAAATGAATATAAATGATATTTCTACAGAAAAGTTAGTTGGTATGACATTACTTCAAAATACATTAAAAAGTCAATTGGGTGATGGGATGGAGTTTGAGCTAGTATATCAAGCTTTATTAAACTCTATGGAAGGTCAAGAAGGAAATAAGGATGAGAGTTCTAATTTAATAAGTGTTGGAGTTGGTCAGGATTTAAATAACATACCAATAAGATATTCAAGTGGGATTAATTCAAGTACTTATTCAATAGGGGCTGTTAATAAAGTATCAACTATAAGTGATGATGAGACTATGCAAAGAATTTATAGCGCAGTAAATAAATATTCAGAAGAGTTTGGGGTAGATCCTAATTTGGTTTTAGCTGTAATTAAAGCAGAATCTAATTTCAATCCCAATGTAGTTTCTTCTGCTGGAGCGATGGGGCTTATGCAATTAATGCCTGTTAATTGTGAGGAAGATGGAGTTTCAGATCCCTTTAATGTTGAAGATAATATAAGGGGGGGCGTAAAACAGTTAAGAGGACATATCAACAGGTACAATGGAGATATAGAAATGGCTCTTATGGCATATAACGCTGGTCAAGGAACAGTGAAAAGAAGAGGTGTTACTTCAGCTGATGATTTATATAAGATGCCAAAGGAAACTCAAAACTATGTTCCTAAGGTTATGAAATATTATTTGAATGGACTTTAGAAAAGAAGTAGAATTATTGATGTAATAAAGTTATTTGAATTAAAAACTCCTAAGGGAGTTTTTTTCTTTAAATTTTTATGGTTTAATGGCTCAATAACTATCTTTTTTTTCTTTATTATTTATATTATCTTTATTATCCCATTTCCCTTGGGTATAATAATAAGGAATTCATTGTTTAGGAGTTGTTTTTGTGGAAAGATTAGATAAAATAATATCAAATTTAGGATATGGGAGTAGAAAAGAAATAAAAGCCTTAGTAAAGAAGGGGTTAGTTAAGGTAGATGGAGAAGTGGTAAAAGATAATGGGGTATTAATTGATCCGGAAAAATCAGTTATAAATATAAATGGAGAAGATTTATTCTATAGAGAGTATATATATTTAATGATGAATAAGCCAGATGGTGTAATATCTGCAACATACGATAATAGAGAAGAAACTGTTATAGATTTATTAGAGGTAGAACATCAAGTATTTAATCCATTTCCAGTAGGAAGATTAGATAAAGATACTGTAGGATTATTATTATTAACAAATGATGGGGAACTAAATCATAGATTAATTTCACCTAAGTGGCATGTTGATAAGGTTTATTATGCGAAAATTGATAAGGCAGTAGATGAAAAAGATGTTGAAGCATTTAAAAATGGAATAACTTTAGATGATGGGTATAAGTGTAAGGAAGGTAAGTTAGAAATAATTAATTCATCAAATGAAGGGGCAGAAGTGATGGTAACTATACAAGAAGGAAAGTATCATCAAGTAAAAAGAATGTTTGAAGCGTTAGGAAAAACTGTTGTGTATTTAAAAAGAACAGAGTTTGGAGGTTTGCCTTTAGACCAAGAATTGGAGGAAGGCGAATATCGTGAACTAACAGAAGATGAATTAGCTCTTTTAAAGAGTTATTAACGAATGATTAAAAAAAGTGCAAGAAAAACATTCATAATAAATCAAAAGTTAAATATTTTTCACAAAATCTCTTGCATTTTGATATCTAATAACATATAATATCAGTGCAAGGATAAATAAAAGGAATAAATAGCCCCCTTTTTATTTATTGCTTATTGCTAAAGCGCAACCTAGCCCCAAGGGTTGCGTTTTTTGTTTTAGAAAAATAATTATATGTAAAAGTTAACAAATTTTAAATTTATATTATTTAGCCTAATAAATTAAAAAAGTAATTTTTATATAAGAAAATATAAGAGAAAAAATATAATTGTTCATAAATGAATTAAATCTTGCATAATAAAATTATGATGAATAATATAATTCGACAATAAACTTAAAGTTATTTACAATAATGTTTTGAGAAGTTATAATAATAAATAGTTTGTAAATAATATATATTAGAGACGTTGAAGAAGAAGAGTATATAGTGGAACTTTAAAGAGAGTTAAGTATATGGTG
>ERZ1106969.949-NODE-949-length-24433-cov-9.513209_pt1 | contig 24433 bp, 19 predicted proteins | sample MGYA00403685_ERZ1106969 | MGnify/ENA primary metagenome ERZ1106969 (study PRJEB35170, sample SAMEA104062416) | human gut metagenome | biome: human gut; feature: human-associated habitat; material: faeces | place: Denmark | collected 2012-05-18 ... | reverse complement strand
CTTGGTCCGAAAATTCGCTCGCAGAAAAGACCGTCTTTTTCTGGTTTTAACGTTCTATAGTTAATGGTCTCCGGCTTTGTAACCTCGCCTTTTGACCACTCCATGATCTTTTCCGGTGAAGCCAGTCCGATTTTGATCGCATCAAAAGTTAACGGCTGATATTGTTGTTCATTATTGCTTGCTGGCATATAAACGGCTCCTCCTATTCTTCATCATCCATGAATTCATCAAATTCCAGTTCCATTTCAGGAGCAAAATCTTCTTCCTCCTGTGGTTCTACATTCTCCAGTTCTTCCCCAACGAATTCCTGCTCTGTGAATCCATGTGCTCCGAAAGATTCTTTCTCATCACGGTATTTTTTGCCTTCGATGATCGAGCGCAGGTCTGTCTCGCCATAATCTACAGTTTCCATGATTTCAACTTCTGTGTTGTCATCACGGAGTACACGTACATCAAGAGCAAGAGACTGTAACTCTTTGAGCAGTACCTTGAAGGACTCAGGAATACCTGGTTCCGGAATATTTTCTCCTTTGATAATTGCTTCATATGTCTTCACACGTCCCACAACATCGTCGGATTTCACTGTCAGGATTTCCTGCAGTGTGTAAGATGCACCATAGGCCTCCAAAGCCCAAACCTCCATCTCTCCGAAACGCTGTCCACCGAACTGTGCTTTACCACCCAGCGGCTGCTGTGTTACCAGTGAGTAAGGACCTGTTGAACGAGCATGGATCTTGTCATCTACCAGGTGATGCAGCTTCAGATAATGCATATGTCCGATTGTTACCGCACTGTCGAAGTACTCTCCGGTACGTCCATCACGCAGACGTACTTTTCCATCTCTTGAAAGCGGCACTCCTTTCCACAGCGCTCTGTGCTCACGGTTATCAGACAGATACTGAAGCACTTCAGGAAGTAATTCTTCTCCGTGTTTCTTCTCAAATTCTTCCCATTCCATATTTACATAATCATTTGCCAGATCCAGCGTATCCATGATGTCAATCTCATTCGCACCGCCGAATACCGGTGTTGCAACATTAAAGCCAAGTGCTTTTGCTGCAAGACTTAAATGGATCTCGAGCACCTGTCCGATGTTCATACGGGAAGGCACACCCAACGGGTTCAACACGATATCCAAAGGACGTCCATTTGGAAGATATGGCATATCTTCTACAGGAAGTACTCTGGAAACAACACCCTTGTTACCATGACGTCCAGCCATCTTATCACCAACAGAAATTTTTCTCTTCTGTGCGATATAGATGCGGACAGACTGATTCACACCTGGAGAAAGTTCATCTCCATTTTCTCTTGTAAATACTTTTGCATCTACGATAATACCATATTCACCGTGAGGCACCTTCAGAGAAGTATCTCTTACTTCACGTGCTTTTTCACCAAAGATCGCACGAAGCAGTCTCTCTTCTGCTGTCAGCTCTGTCTCTCCCTTCGGAGTTACCTTTCCGACCAGAATATCTCCTGCACGCACTTCTGCACCAATACGGATGATACCTCTCTCATCCAGATCTTTGAGTGCATCGTCACCGACACCAGGGATATCTCTTGTAATCTCCTCAGGTCCCAGTTTGGTATCTCTTGCTTCTGCTTCATATTCTTCGATATGAACAGATGTATAAACGTCTTCTGCAACGAGACGCTCGCTTAACAGAACAGCATCCTCGTAGTTGTAACCTTCCCATGTCATGAAACCGATCAGCGGGTTCTTTCCAAGAGCCATCTCTCCATTGGATGTAGACGGTCCGTCTGCGATCACCTGTCCGGCTTCCACACGTTCTCCCTTGTCTACGATCGGCACCTGATTGTAGCAGTTGCTCTGGTTACTTCTTAAGAATTTTGTCAGTTTATATGTTTTCTTTGTTCCATCGTCATGTTTGATCGTAATACTTGTAGATGTAGAGCTCTCTACCACACCAGCTCTCTCTGCAACCATACATACACCGGAGTCTACCGCTGCTTTTACTTCCATACCTGTTCCGACTGCCGGAGCTTCTGTTGTAAGAAGCGGCACTGCCTGACGCTGCATGTTGGATCCCATCAGCGCACGGTTGGCATCGTCATTCTCAAGGAATGGGATCAGTGCTGTCGCAACAGAGAATACCATCTGCGGAGACACGTCCATATAATCGAATTTGCTTCTCTCATATTCCTGTGTCTCTTCACGGTAACGACCGGATACATTCTTATGCAGGAAGTGTCCTTCCTCATCCAGTGGTGTATTCGCCTGTGCTACATGATAGTTGTCCTCTTCATCTGCTGTCATATACACAACATCTTCTGTAACGATCGGGTTCATCGGATCTGTTTTGTCAATCTTACGATATGGAGCTTCAATGAATCCATATTCGTTGATTCTCGCATACGTAGCAAGTGAGTTGATCAGACCGATATTCGGACCTTCAGGTGTCTCGATCGGACACATTCTTCCATAGTGAGAATAGTGAACGTCACGGACCTCAAATCCTGCACGGTCTCTGGAAAGACCACCAGGTCCAAGTGCAGACAGACGTCTCTTGTGAGTCAGCTCTCCAAGTGGGTTGTTCTGATCCATAAACTGAGACAGCTGAGAAGAACCAAAAAATTCTTTTACTGCTGCTGTTACCGGTTTGATATTGATCAGAGACTGTGGAGAAACTCCGTCCTGATCCTGCGTTGTCATTCTTTCACGAACAACTCTCTCCAGTCTGGACAGACCGATTCTGTACTGATTCTGAAGAAGTTCTCCAACTGCACGGATACGTCTGTTGCCCAGATGGTCGATATCGTCATCATTTCCCATTCCATATTCCAGATGAATGTTATAGTTAATAGAAGCTAAAATATCTTCTTTTGTAATATGTTTCGGAATCAGATCGTGAATATCTCTCTTGATCAGAGATTTCAATTCTTCTACATCCCCTGCAGACTCTTCCAGAAGTCCTGCCAGTACAGGGTAATATACCTGCTCTGTCACTCCCACCTCTGCCGGATCAATATCTACAACAGCCTGCAGATCTACCATCATGTTAGACAGAATCTTGATATTACGGGACTCGTCCTCTCCCTCTACCCATACAAATGGAGCACCACTGTTCTGGATCGCATCTGCAATCTCAGCTGTGATGAGAGTTCCTTTTTCCGCAACAATCTCTCCTGTCAGTTCATTCACAACATCTTCTGCTACATGCTGACCTTTGATACGGCTTTTCAGTGCCAGTTTTTTATTGAACTTGTAACGTCCAACTTTGGCAAGATCATAACGTCTCGGATCAAAAAACATACTTGTAATAAGACTTTCTGCACTGTCCACTGCAAGCGGCTCACCCGGACGAATCTTCTTATATAACTCGAGCAGACCTTCCTGATAGTTCTCTGCTGTATCCTTTCCGAAACTTGCAAGAATCTTCGGTTCTTCGCCAAACAAATCAATGATCTCTGCGTTTGTTCCGATACCAAGTGCACGGATCAACACTGTGATCGGTACCTTTCTTGTTCTGTCTACACGTACATAGAAAACGTCATTGGAGTCTGTCTCATATTCCAGCCATGCACCACGATTTGGAATCACTGTAGAAGAATACAGCTCTTTTCCAAGTTTGTCATGTGCGATTCCATAATAAATTCCCGGTGAACGAACCAGCTGACTGACGATAACACGTTCAGCACCATTGATCACAAATGTACCTGTCTTTGTCATCAATGGGAGATCCCCCATAAAAATCTCATGTTCGTTGATCTCATCAGTCTCTCTGTTATAGAGTCTGACTCTCACTTTTAAAGGTGCAGCATAAGTTGCATCACGTTCCTTACACTCTTCGATCGTGTACTTCACGTCATCCTCGCAAAGTGTAAAATCCACAAATTCCAGACTGAAATGACCTGCATAGTCAGAAATTGGAGAAATATCATCAAACACCTCTTTTAACCCTTCATCCAGAAACCACTGATAAGAATCTTTCTGGACTTCGATTAGATTCGGCATCTCTAATACTTCTTTTTGTCTGGAATAGCTCATGCGAGAACTTTTTCCACTTGTGATGGGACGAATTCTGTTTTTCTCCATATGACGTTTCACTCCTCATATATTTTTTTGCGGGCAACAAGTGCCCTTCAATAGGTTCCAGTAAATAGGAAAAGAGCCCTGTGACAATATTTCTCTTCACTTCATGGCATACCTTTCCATAATAGCGCATTTTTAACTATATCACAAAACTCTTTTTTCTGTCAATATATTTTGAGTTATTTTTCAAAAAACCTCTTGACAAGTTTTCGTATCTATGCTATTAACGTAAAAACCGCAGAAGCGTTCATCTTCTGCGGTCCTCATCCTGCTTATATCAGCAATTATTTCAGGTTAACTTCTGCACCTTCTGCTTCTAATTTAGCTTTGATTTCTTCAGCTTCTGCTTTAGAAACGCCTTCTTTTACTACCTTAGGAGCTCCGTCAACTACTTCTTTTGCTTCTTTCAGTCCAAGTCCTGTGATTTCACGAACAACTTTGATAACTTTAACCTTAGAAGATCCAGCAGATACTAATTCTACGTCGAACTCATCTTTCTCTTCTGCTGCTCCAGCTCCGTCTCCAGCTGCTGCTGCAACTACAACACCTGCTGCTGCAGAAACACCAAATTCTTCTTCACAAGCTTTTACTAATTCATTTAATTCTAATACTGATAACTCTTTGATCGCTTCGATCATTTCAGCTGTTGTCAATTTAGCCATTTTCATATCCTCCATATTCATTGATATTCTGATTATTTTTATACTCTGCCGCATCCTGTACGGCTACCCATCAAGGCAGATACTGCCGGGTATAAAATGTAATTCCAATTACTCTGCTGTTGTCTCAGCTGCTTCCTCTGCAGGAGCTTCTGCTGTCTCTGCAACTTCTTCGCCATCTTTTTCTGCGATCTGTTTGATAACACGTGCGAAGTTTGTAATTGGTGACTGCATACTTCCAAGTAATCTGGAAAGCAATACTTCTCTGGATGGAATCTTAGCCAGTTCTGAAAGTGCTGCCACATCATAAACTGTTCCTTCCACTACACCACCTTTTAATTCAAGCTTGTCTGCTCCTTTTGCAAACTCGCAAAGAATTCTGGCTGGTGCTGTTGCATCTTCTTTAGAAATTGCAATCGCACTTGGTCCTTCCAGACATCCCTCAAGACCTTCGAATTCAGTTCCTTCGAACGCTCTCTTCATCATCGTGTTCTTATATACTCTATAAGTAACACCTGCTTCTCTGAGCTTTTTACGAAGTTCTGTATCCTGAGCAACTGTCAGTCCACGGTAATCTACGAGAACAACTGACTGAGCTCCTTTCAGTTCTTCTGAAATCGCCTCAACGATTGGCTGTTTTAATTCTACTTTTGCCATGTTCGGTACACCTCCTTATTTTATTGTGCGTGTACTGCCAAATAAAAAACCTCTGTATCCAAAGACACAGAGGTTTACAAATCCGAAATTGAATTCGCATACTTCCTCGGCAGGCGTTTTCTCCTTATGCCTCACGGCACCTGCTGTCTTCGGCAGTCAATTGCTATATTATAATAGCACTTTATATTGTCAATGTCAACAGTTTTTTAAACCAGTTTCATTGGGTTGATTTTTACACCAGGTCCCATTGTAGACGTCAGTGTTACGCTCTTTAAGTACTGACCTTTTACTGCTGCCGGTTTAGCTTTGTTGATTGCATCGATAAGCGTCTGGAAGTTGTCCGCTAACTGTTCTTCAGTAAATGAAGCTTTTCCAATCGGCACATGGATAATGTTTGTTTTGTCCAATCTGTACTCAATCTTACCAGCTTTGATATCGTTGATTGCTTTTGTTACATCCATTGTAACTGTTCCAGCCTTCGGGTTTGGCATCAGACCTTTTGGTCCAAGTACACGTCCAAGACGTCCAACAACACCCATCATGTCTGGTGTAGCAACAACAACATCGAATTCAAACCATCCTTCGTTCTGGATCTTCGGAATCAGATCTTCTGCTCCTACGTAATCTGCTCCAGCTGCTTTTGCTTCTTCTGCTTTTGCATCTTTTGCAAATACAAGGATACGAACTTTTTTACCAGTTCCGTGAGGAAGCACTACTGCTCCACGGATCTGCTGGTCAGCGTGACGTCCGTCACAACCTGTTCTGATGTGAGCTTCGATTGTTTCGTCAAATTTAGCTACTGCTGATTTTTTCACTAATGCAACTGCTTCTGCTTTCTCGTAAAGATTTCCTCTTTCGATCAGTTTTGCAGCTTCGATATATTTCTTTCCTCGTTTCATTTCAAATAACCTCCTTGTGGTATTGGCGGGAACGTGCCCCTCCCACTTTTTCGTGAATTTACATATAACATAGATTGTCTCTTCCTTCTCCCTGAAGACACCAGGAAGAATTCTTCAGACGACCTCAAATCTCTGCTTCTTGTCTGGCAGTTATCTCTTACTCTTCTACTGTTACACCCATAGAACGGCATGTTCCGGCAACCATGCTCATAGCTGCTTCTACTGTTGCAGCGTTTAAGTCTGGCATTTTCATCTCAGCGATTTCCTGAAGCTGAGCTTTTGTGATTGTTGCTACTTTTGTTTTGTTCGGTACACCGGAACCTGATTTCAGGTTACATGCTTTCTTAATCAGAACTGCTGCCGGTGGAGTTTTTGTAACGAAGCTGAAGCTTCTGTCATTGTAAACTGTAATAACAACAGGAATGATCAGGTCTCCCTGGTCTGCTGTTCTGGCATTGAACTGTTTTGTAAATTCAACGATATTTACACCGTGCTGTCCAAGTGCAGGACCTACCGGTGGTGCTGGAGTTGCTTTACCAGCTGGAATCTGTAATTTAATATATCCTTCTACTTTTTTTGCCATTTTTCATTACCTCCTTGTGGTATTGGCGGGATTTGTATCCCTCCCACGGTTTTTTAATCCATCTTTCTTACTTCTGAGAAATTCAGTTCAACCGGAGTCTCACGGCCGAACAGCTCTACATTGATCGACAGGCTCTGTTTCTGTTCATTGATCGTCTGAATCATACCAACAGTACCTTCCCAGGCTCCGCTCAGCACGGTTACTGTGTCGCCAACCTCGAAGTCAACTACGATGTCTTCCTGTTTGATTCCAAGATTTGCCATTTCCGCTTCTTCCAACGGTACCGGCTTGGATCCCGGCCCTACAAATCCTGTTACACCTCTGGTATTTCTTACGACATACCAGGTGTCATCATTCATGATCATATGGATCAGGACATATCCAGGAAACATCTTTTTCTGACTTGCTTTCTGAACACCATTCTTTAATTCTACGACTTCCTGCATCGGAACTCTGACTTCAAGAATCTGATCTTCCAGGTGACGATTTTCAATTGTCTTATCAATGTTTGCTTTTACTTTGTTTTCATACCCGGAATACGTATGAACTACATACCATTTTGCATCTGACATAAAATCACCTTTCCGCTTCTGACCAGCTATTTCACCAGAAAATCAATTCCGTATCTCATCAATATATCGATCACGGAAATCAATAACCCGAGTAATACAGAAACTGTAACAACTGCAGCAGTCTGCTTTGCAAGAGTGTTCTTATCCGGCCAGATAATTTTTTTAAATTCGGCCTTCATTCCTTTAAACCAGCTTGACTTCTGAGCTTTTTCTGCTTTTTCTGTCTTTCCACTCATACATCCACTTCCTTCCAACGATTATTTCGTTTCTTTGTGCAGTGTGTGTGATTTACAGAATTTGCAGTATTTCTTTGTTTCCATACGGTCCGGATGTGTTTTCTTATCCTTTGTCATGTTGTAGTTACGATTTTTGCATTCCGTACATTCCAATGTGATTCTTGTGCGCACAACTTCCACCTCGCTTTTTATTTACTTTTTACATGTTTCTTTGATGGCTGCGACCCCATCTAATTTTAGGCATAAAAAAAAGACCTACTTCCATTCGCCAGAAAATTGTATCATATGGCAATATGGAAGTCAAGATATTTCTCATCTGATATTCCGAAAAGAAAATATGAAAATTTTTCCGGAAAATATAACAAGTTTTTCTTTCTCCCGCCTGTTATCCTGTAACCATATCACACAGAAATTACTAAATGGAGGATTTTCACTATGAACAAAATATACCGTCTTGGAATTCTTGGACTTGGAGAAGGACGCAGTGTCATATCTGCTGCACTAAACAGCCCATATTGGGAGATTGGAGGAATCTGTGATTTAAATGAATCCCTTTGTCAGCAGCGCTGTACAGAATTTGGACTGACAAATTACACCACCCGCTACGAAGATCTGTTAAACGATCCTCAAATTGACGTCATTGGGATCTACACCCCTGACCAGCTTCATTCTCTTCATATCCGTATGGCTCTTGAAGCAGGAAAAGATGTCATCTGTACAAAACCACTCATGACTTCTCTTGAGGACGCAAATGCCCTTCTGGCACTTCAGAAAAAATCCGGGCGTCACGTTTTTATCGGACAGAGTTCTCGCTATTTTGAACCTGCCAAACAACAGAGAAAGGACTTTGAAGCCGGAAGACACGGTGATCTGGTCACTCTGGAAACACATTACATCAGCGATTCCCGTTGGTTTTTAGAGCGAACATGGAGCAGAAGCAATGGATTCTCCTGGATGTACAATTTCATGATCCATGCCGTGGATCTGGCCGCCTGGTATCTTCCGGACATCGAAGAAGTATATGGCGTGGGAGTTACCAGCCAGAATACCAAAGACTACCAGCTTTCCGTTCCTGATACTATGAAATTCATCTTAAAAGATACCTCCGGAATCTGCGCCAGCGTCAGCGGCGTTTATGCAGAACCTACACTTGGTTCCAGCGTGGAGCAATCCATCAGCTGTACATTAAGAGGAACTGAAGGAATCAGCCGTGCCGGATATCCACACCTTCAGTATGACACCAATTTTACTCCCGTTCAAAAGACTGCCGTCAGACACGATTATTCTGACATGACAGATTACTATTTCCGTTTCGAAGGATGGACACACCACGCAGGCGAATACCAGAACTATATGGAGGAATTTGCACGTTGTCTAAATCAGGGACTCACTCCGAAACCAGACTTAAAAGAAGGGATTCATACCCTGGCAATTATGGAGGCAATGGAAAAAAGCATTGAAACCGGCAACGTGATCAAAGTATCTGATATTCTGAATGCACATGATATTTCATTCGATTAAAAATACCGCTTCTGCATCCCGGCATCGATGCAGAAGCGGTATTTTTTACTTACAATCCCATCCTTTTTTGATAAAATCCTGCTTCGTAATTTCTCTTTCATTTTCCACGCGCACACTACAGTCAAAATCCCTCCAGCACACAGACACTGTCTGCGGTGTTTTGCTTTTCAAAACAGCCCGCTGAAACTCTTCGTCCCTCCATTCCAGATCAATTTCCAAATTGCCCCTTGCATGGAACGAAAAAACCTTTCCATTTCTCCACGCCTTTGGAAGTGCCGGTAACAGCCGGATCCGATTTCGATGGCTTTGTATCAACATTTCTCCTATACAGCTGCAAAGCCCCGTATTTCCGTCCAGTTCATATACGTGATCAAATGCTGCCGCTCCTCTTGTCGGCGGATGATATACCATAAAATTCGGCTCCAACAGATGTTCCATCATGTAACAGATATGTGCATATGCATTTTCTCCATTTTGAAGCCGTGCTTCATACAGCATCAGCATCGAACGTGCCCATCCTGTATCCTCCCAGTTTTCAATCGGCGTCAATTTTCTTTGTAATGTTTTTTCTGCGGCCTCACACAAATCCGGCGTCTCTTCTGGAGTGATCTGTGCAAACGGAAACAATCCAAGCAAATGACTGGTATGACGATGTTGAGGGTCTGCTTCCGGCAGATCATGATTCCATTCTGCAATACATCCATTTTCCAGAATCCGATACGGAAGCAGTTTTTCAGAAATTTCTGCTATTCGTGCGTACCTTTCCTTTTTTGACATTCCCAAAGCATCCGAAGCTTTCTTATAAATAGAGAATAATTCTCGTATCATCAGAATTTCATAAGTGCAACCGGAACTGATCTGTCTTGCATTACCTTTGTATAAGAAACTATTTTCCGGAGAAACTGCCGGGCCACAGGTATACGCTCCCGTTTCTGTCTGATATACATAATCCAGAAAAAACTCCGCAGCTTCTTCTATTAAAGGAAATACCTTTTTCAGGAACTCCTGGTCTTGTGTATAGAGATAGTGCTCCCAGATATGTGTCAATATCCAGACCCCGCCCGTCGGACACGGGGCGATTGGAGATGCCCAGTAAGGTGCCGCATATCCCCACGCATTCGACACAATTTCGCCAACCCATCCATGCATTCCATAGGACAGACGCGCCGTTTTCCTTCCTTCCGGCACCAGTCTTTGTTCAATCCATCGATATAATGGCTCTATTGTAAATTCCATTCCCGAAAATTCAGCCGGCCAGTAATTCATCTGTGTATTGATATCAAGATGCATATCACATGTCCATCCAATCCTGCAGGCCACATTATCGTTCCAGATTCCCTGCAGATGTGCAGGAAGTTTTGAATCTTCTCTAGAGGAACAAAACAGCAAGTATCTTCCATATTGAAATGCCAACGGAATTTTCCGGGAAACAGAATCTGTCCCTTCAATTTCCAGCCGGGTTCCGTTTGTAAACTGCTTCATGTCTTCCTCATGACTCCTGATCACTTCTGCACTGCCCTTTTGGACTGCGTTCGCACAGCGATCCAATGCAGTCTGATACATACACAGCTCCGGGAGAGCAGAGTCTTCAAAATTGGTTTCCATTGCAACATATACCTGTGCAGTTCTGCAGTTTCTGATCCACAGCCCATTTTTCTCCCACTCTTGCAGTCCATCTGTCACTACTTTCACTGCCCCTTCCAGATGCACACCACACTTTCGATCGCAATGCAGTGTTTCAAATGCATCTGCAAAAAAGCGAATCCCATCCTCTGCCAGTTTCATCCCACCTTCTTGGTTATAAGGCTCAAACCAAAGTTTTAAATCCGTTTTACAGCTACATTCAATAGAAATCATCAATACTTTATCTGGATGAGAAGTGCGAATTTCTTCAAAAATCCGCACTTCATCACCTTCTCGTAGAACCCATGCCTTCCCCGTTTCCAGTTCCAGACCTCTTTCATATCTTTGTACTGTATTTTCTATTTGATATTTCACATACAACTTTCCGGTCGGCAGATGTGTTCCATAATTTTCTCGTCTCCCGATAAACTTCTCCGCTTCCTGATGCACCTGATCGTAATTTCCTGTCTGTTCCGCCTTTCTCATCTTTTGAAAGGCCTCTGCCGCCCCTTCCTGATTGGCTGATTTTTCCACCTCTCCACTATAAAATGTATGCTCTGTCAAGTCGATTTCTTCGCAATTTACACCCCCATAAACCATCGCACCAATCTGCCCGTTTCCAAGCGGCAGCGCCTCTCCCCATCGCGATGCCGGTTTTTCATATATCAGTCTCATAATTTTATTTCCTTATTCTTTTACACCACCGGATGTCATGCCGCCAATAATATATTTCTGGCCGATCAGGTATACAATGATAACCGGAATACAAGTCAGAATAATATCTGCAAATACAAAATGCCACCAGTTTTTATTTTTTCCAAAAAATTGATATACTGCCATTGTCATCGGATACATTTTACTTGAATTCGACAGATACAATGGTGTTAAAAAGTCACTCCAGATCCCCATAAACTGTAAAATAAAACAGGTTACGATCGTTGGTTTCATCAATGGCGCAATTACTTTAAAAAATAACGAAACCGGTCCACATCCGTCAATAATCGCTGCTTCATCCAACTCCACCGGTATGGATGAAATAAAATTTCGTATTGTGAAAATACAAAATGGAATCATAGAACTGATAAATGCTATAATGATTCCCGGTTTTGTATTCGACAGATTAAATGTCTGAAGCACCTTCACCAGAGTTACATAGTTAATTGGGAAGAATAAGCCACAGATTACAAAATAGTACAGGAAAGTATTGATTTTCGTTTTATTTCTCGCCATAACAAACGCCGCCATTGCACATCCCAACACTCCAATTATTGTGGAAATTCCCGCATATGTTAAGGAATTACAAAACCCCTGCACCAGATTCGCTTCCTCGATTACTTCCAGATATGTCTCAAAGTGCCACTCTGTAGGAAGTGCAAGGCTCATTCTCGCTGCTTCTGCCTTTGGTTTCAGAGAATTGATAAATACCATATAAAATGGAAGAATTACAACCGTGCAAAGACTGAGACATACCAGATGTTTCAAAACATTACTCACTGTTTTTTTCATCTACTGCTGCACCTCCCTCTTGCTCATTATCCTGACTACCGCAATTCCGATTACTGCCGTGATCAACAACAAAATTGCATTCAATGCTGTAGACATTCCATAATTACCTGTCGAATATAACTGGAAAGAATATGTAGTCAATACTTCTGTTGCATGTCCCGGACCACCATTTGTCAATACATACACGATATCAAACACTTTCAGGCCATATGTAATACCAAATACAAGATTGATCATAATTGCCCCCGAAAGCATTGGAAGCGTAACATATCTCAGCCGCTGCCAGAAATTAGCCCCATCAATTTTGGCGGCTTCATATAACGATTTCGGAATCGTCTGCAAACCTGCCAGGAAAATCGTCATACAGTATCCAATTCCTCTCCATGCATCCACTCCAAAAATCGATTTCCATACAACATCCAGATCAGACAGCCATTTCTGTTGCAAAAACTCAAGATGCAATGCCCCTAAAACTGTGTTGAGAAGTCCATGATCAAAATTGAAAATACTTTTAAATACGATTCCAATGATCACAAACGGCAAAATAGACGGCAAATACAAAATCGTCCTGTAAATTCCTTTTCCTCTCAGCCCTTCCTGCAGCATCACTGCCAAAAGAAGTGCGGGAATCAGTTTTACAATATTGGAAACAACTGTAAACATCAGCGTATGCAGAATTCCCGACGCATAATCTGTATCAGATGTAAAAATTTCAATATAGTTTTTTAACCCCACAAAATGTGTCCCATCTATCGCACTTCTGGAACTCCAGTCTGTAAAGGAATATCCAACTCCCAAAAGACTTGGACTTAGAAAAAAACAAATATAAAACAATAACGGTATCACTAAAAACCACCATGGATATATTTTATTTTTTTTCACAGTATCACCACTTTCTTTTCATAAATAATGCCATATTTTGTTTCTATTTTCAGTGAACAAAATATGGCATCCTACTTTCACTCTTCTGAATATTCTCCTATTTTATCTGGTTATTGCCAGTTTGGATCCTTCGCTGTTTTTGCTGCTTCTGCTCTGTTTTTATCCATATTTTTCAGAATTTCATCCGCATCTTTGATCGTTCCCTGACAATATGCCACCAAATCCTGTCCAAACTGATTCCAGAAATCATTGGTGTATTTTGTTCCTGTCTGTAATACCGGTGTCTCCATCTGCTCTTCTGTCAGACTTTCCATAAACTCCTTTTCTTCCGACAGCCAGTGCTGTTCCAGATTTTCATCGAGTACATCCAGATTTGTAAATACTGGTGAGTTATCCAGAATTTCCTGCAGACTTTCTGTTGTTGTCACAAAGTTAAAGAATTCTTTTACCAATTCCGGATGTTCTGATTTCTGATAACCAAACATTGTCGGACCACTTGGGTTTGTCGGATAATACTGGTTATCTGCAAATGGACACAGGAATAATCCGAATTCATCTTCTGTTGCAGTATCTTCTTTAATTTGTTTGATAACTCCGGATCCAGAAGTTACCATTGCCGCTTCCCGATCTCCCAGAGCATTGATCAAATTCGAAGAATCTGTTCCGATCCAATCTTCTCCAAAATATCCCAAATCTGAAAATTCTTTAAACTGTTCCAAAGATTTCTGCATCAATTCATTGCCCGAAAACGTTGCTTTGTTTGTATTCAAAGCTTCATATAATCCAGGCTCTGCCGCTTCATAAACTCCTCCAATCTGGAAGAATGTCAACTGATGCTGCCATCCGTCTGCCCCGGGCATATACCATGGTGTGATTCCTTCATCCATAATCTCACCACACAGTTTTTTGAAGTCCTCATATGTTGTCGGTACGTTCCATCCATTCTCTTCAAATAGTGTTTTATTATATACCATCACGCAGTCCGGAGAGTTGTGATAAATCTGCAGTCCATATAACTTATCATCATACTTACAGGACGAAAGCCTTGTCTCCGGCATAACCTTTTCCCATTCCGCTCCCGTAAAATCTATACAGTATTCTTCCGGATTTACGATCACTGACTCGATCGCAAATGGATTGGATTGAATCCAGAACACATCCGCACAGGAATCTGTAGTCAGTTTTGACTGAAGAAGATCTGAATACTGATCTGCCGGTATCGTCTGGAGATCTACTGTGACATCATATTCCTCTTCAAATCGTTCAATCGTGTCATCATAACGATTATCCATCCATCCTGCTGATGTCAAAATACTCAATGTTTCTCCGGAAAACTCACTTTCCCCTTTTTTCTCTCCCGATTCTGACTTTCCGCATCCAGCCAGCGCTGTCATTGCCATACTCATACATAACACTGCTGCTAATACTTTCTTTTTCATGATTTTCCTCCTTGTTTCGTACCTTTATTGAGTCATATTCTATCGAATCCCCACAGATAAATCTATGTATTTTTTAATATATATTTTGAACTTTTTTTACACTTTTTATTTCTTTTTTATAAATAAATTCAGCTTTTCCATTTTTCAATTTGGTGTTATAGTATAAATACTTATGATTTTTTCGAAAGGATTTTGGACATGATTTTCAACAGACATCGAAAGCTTCAAACTCAGTTATACCTTGCCTATCTTGGAATTATTTTATTCTTTCTCGGGACATTCAGCATTTTCTTCTATGTTTTTGTCTCCGGCAAACTAAAAGACGAAGCATTTGAACGCTTGTACAACAATAATCTTTCTCTGAAAGATTCTGTGGAAGCGAACATTGAAGATATGGACAATGTTTCAATCAACATCAATTACAGCAGCATTGTAGAAAATACGCTCTCCTATGATTTTAACCTCAAGCAAGACCGAAACTCTTACAAACGTCTGGCTGATCTTTTTGTCATGCTCAACGGAACAAACAGTCGGGCTGATTATATCTATCTTTATGATCTGGAAGGAAATTGCCTTCAGGTGGATTCCGTTCAAAAGCTCACACAGATTGATCTGGAATCTCAATCCTGGTATGAGCCTGTGATGTCCCAAAAAGGCGCCTTATTCCTCAGTACTCCTTATGAGAAAAAAATCGGAGCTTACACTACCGATGTAATTTCCTTGTACCGTACCTATGTGAATTCCACCCAGAAGACAGTAGGAATCGTGGAGACTGTCAAAAACTGCAAAAGCCTTTTTAATTCCATTATCCGTTTTGAAAAGAAAACAACCACACCAACCAGGATTTATATCTATAATGAGCAAAATGAACGAATCTATCCGTACAAAACGGATACCTTAAATCCTGATTACCCCCGTCTTCCCCGTACGGATACAGGAGTTTCTTTGAATGATATAAAAATTGAAAGAGTGGACAATCCTATCACTTCTCAGAAAGAATATCTGACTGCTCTGCCATCCTCCTATACCGGATGGACCTACTATGCAGTCCAGAATGAAGCCGATATCCTCGCTCCGGTAAATGCCCTTACCAAAATGCTTCTTATTTTCGTTGCCATTCTGATCGTAATTGCCAGTATTGTCTCTCACTATCTGGCCAAGCGACTGGCTCATCCAATCGCCCACTTAAAGCACATGATCCAAAGAATGCAGCTTTCTACTCTCGGCTCGGAATCTCCGGCTTCTTATCCGGTCTTCTCTGTCGAGTTGAAAGAATTATATGATTCCTTTTCAGAAATGAACCAAAATCTGAAAAACTCCCGTGATCAGCTTTTAAAAGTCCAGGAAGCAGAACTGGAAGCCCGCTCTCTTGCGCTCCAGTCTCAAATGAGCCCACACTTTTATTATAATTCTCTTTCCAGTATTATGATCCTGGCTGAAAACGGAGACACAAAATCCGTTGCCGGCATGTGCCAGAATCTGTCACGAATCATGCGCTATGTCACGGACTTTAAAACACGGATCGTCAGTATCCAGGAAGAACTTGATTATATCAAAGAATATCTATACTGCATGAAAATGAGAAATCAGTCTAGTCTCCAATATGAGATCCAGGTCGATGATTCTTTGTTGGACATCACACTCCCGAAACTCTGCATTCATCCGCTTGTGGAAAACGCATTGAAATATGGAACCAATTGTTCCCCTCCATGGACTGTAAAAATTTACAGCATCACCCGGGATGATTTCTGGAAGATCTGTGTAGAAGATACCGGTCCCGGATTTTCCAAAGAAGCACTCGATCAGCTAAAGGAACAAGTCCAGACATTTGCCTCTAATTCTTCAGAAATGCCAAAATTACAGATCAACGGACTGGGCCTTGCGAATATTTACATTCGAATGTCAATCTATTTTGAACATGATTTTATCTTTGAATACGGAAATACAGAAGACGGACACGCCTTTACTGCGATAGGCGCCTTTTATGGAAAGGAGAACTGATATGCAATATGACGTAATCATTGCAGAAGACGAAGAATTGATTTTAAATAATTTAATACAAAAAGTGAATGCCCATCCTGCATTCAAAGTAATTGGATCTGCCCAGACAGGCACCGATGCTTTAAATCTGGTCAAAGAACATTCCCCGATCCTTCTTGTGACAGACATTCGTATGCCTGTCATGGACGGAATGGAGCTTCTCACCAAAACAAGAGAACTTTATCCTGATATGAAGTTTATCATCATCAGTGGATTTTCTGATTTTGAATATGCCAGAGAAGCCCTGCATTTAAAGGTATATGACTATCTTTTAAAGCCGGTTTCTCAGGATGACATTCATGAAATACTGTCACGGCTTCAAAAAGACCTGGAATTAGAAAAAGAAAGTTATCAAAGTTATTTTTCAGAAGACTACACACACATTGCACCTGCCAAAATTGCCGGACTGCTCCATGAGTTTATCACCACACACTATCAGGACAACCTCAATTTAAGCATCATTGCCCAGACAATGAACTACTCCCCGAGCTACCTTACTAAAATATTTCTGCAGGAATATAACTGTACTCCCATCAAATATTTAAACTCACTCCGTCTGAAAAAGGCCTGTTTCCTCTTGATCTATAACCCGGAACTGACGATCAGCCAGATTGCCACACTGACCGGATATGAAGATCAAGGATATTTCAGTCGGACTTTTAAGAAAAATTTTGGTATTTCACCACTCCAGTACAGAAAAAATCGCGAAGAATGATCCCTTATTTTCTTTCATCCTTCGGTGATCTATCAAAAAACTTATGATAGGTGCGATAAAAATTTGAAAGATTCTGAAATCCACACTCATAGGCAATCTCCGTAACTGACAGATATGTGGTCCTCAAAAGGCGTCTCGCCTCCTTGATCCGAATCCGGGATACATATTCGCTGAAGTTCATATTGGCAGCTTTTCTGAAGTAAGTCGAAAAATAATTCGTACTCATATGACAGGATGCTGCCACTTCTTCTAAAGTCAGTCTTTCTTTATATCTCTCATCTATATAGCGGAACGCCTCCTCTAAGCGATGCATTGCCGCATCCTTCTCTCTTAGACATACATTTGATTTTGTAATATCCTGATAATGTCGAATCAACAATGTCAGAATACACAACACGTCTGCTCTGATCATCTGACGATACCCGACTTCTTTTTTCTGCTCTTCTTTTTCAATCTCCAGCATAATTTTTCGGATTCTGTCGGCCTCTCTTTCATTCTGTCCGATCCGATTTTTAAAATTCCCCCCTCGTTCTGCAAAAGGCCGCAAATACTCTTCCCCTATGACGTCCAGCTTATTCGATACAAACTCCGGCTGAAAGATCATAACCAGAAGATGCATGTCTTCTTCCAGACCAATCCATCCATGTGGCTCTGTATTATTAAATATGATCAGATCCCCCGCTTCCATACTGTACTCATTGCCGTTCACAAAATACCTGCCCTTTCCTTTTTGAACAAGAGTAATCTCACAGTACCGATGCCAGTGAAATGAATCCTCATCATTTTCCTGAACTTTTGCCACATACGGATATATCGCAAATTCAAATCCTTTTTCAAACAATAACGTATCTTCTATCAGGTGCATTTTTTCTCCTCCAATATTCTGTTTTTATTCTACACGATTACCAGAGGATTTTCCTCCTTTATTTTTTAGATTTTTTACTCAATATTCTGTTTTTTACTTTTGCAAATGGAAAAACTGCTCAACATTTTATCTTTTTTTTATTGATTTTGTCTTTCAAATATGTATAATTGTGGTAGGGATATTGCTATGTCTGCATTTGCAGTTCATTGCTCTATTACTATATAAGAAAAGAGGTTTAACGTAACATGGCACAGATTGATTTAAGCAAGTATGGCATTACTGGAACTACAGAAATTGTGTACAATCCTTCTTACGAAACATTATTTGAAGAAGAGACAAAACCTGAACTGGAAGGTTTTGAAAAAGGTCAGGAAAGTGAACTCGGTGCAGTAAACGTAATGACTGGAGTATATACAGGACGTTCACCTAAAGACAAATTCATCGTTATGGATGAAAACTCTAAAGATACTGTATGGTGGACTTCTGACGAATATAAGAATGACAACCACCCGGCTTCTGAAGAAACATGGGCTACAGTAAAAGATATCGCATTAAAAGAACTCTCTAACAAGAGACTGTTCGTTGTAGATGCATTCTGCGGAGCTAACAAAGATACACGTATGGCAATCCGTTTCATCGTTGAGGTTGCTTGGCAGGCTCACTTTGTTACAAACATGTTCATCCAGCCTACAGAAGAAGAATTAAAAGACTTCGAACCAGATTTCGTTGTTTACAATGCTTCCAAAGCAAAAGTGGAAAACTACAAAGAGCTGGGACTTAACTCTGAGACAGCTGTTATGTTCAACATCACAAGCCGCGAGCAGGTTATCGTAAACACATGGTACGGCGGAGAGATGAAAAAAGGTATGTTCTCTATGATGAACTACTACCTTCCACTCAAGGGAATCGCTTCTATGCACTGTTCTGCAAACACAGATATGAACGGAGAGAACACAGCACTCTTCTTCGGTCTGTCAGGAACAGGTAAGACAACTCTGTCTACAGATCCTAAGCGTCTCCTGATCGGTGATGACGAGCATGGATGGGATGATAACGGTGTATTCAACTTTGAAGGTGGATGCTACGCAAAAGTTATCAATCTTGACAAAGAGTCTGAGCCAGATATCTACAATGCAATCAGACGCGACGCTCTTCTTGAGAACGTAACTCTGGACGCTGAAGGAAAGGTCGACTTTGATGACAAGAGTGTAACAGAAAATACTCGTGTATCTTACCCGATCAACCACATCGACAATATCGTACGTCCGGTTTCTTCCGCACCGGCAGCAAAGAACGTAATCTTCCTGTCTGCAGATGCATTCGGAGTACTTCCTCCGGTATCTGTTCTGACACCAGAGCAGGCTGAGTACTACTTCCTGTCTGGATTCACAGCAAAACTTGCTGGTACAGAGCGTGGAATCACAGAGCCGACACCTACATTCTCAGCTTGCTTCGGACAGGCATTCTTAGAGCTGCATCCTACAAAATATGCAGAAGAGCTTGTTAAGAAAATGGAAGCAAACGGAGCAAAAGCATACCTGGTTAACACAGGATGGAACGGAACAGGAAAACGTATCTCTATCAAAGATACTCGTGGTATCATCGATGCAATCCTGAACGGAGACATTGCAAATGCACCAACTAAGAAGATTCCATTCTTCAACTTCGAAGTTCCAACAGAACTTCCAGGTGTAGATGCCAACATCCTGGATCCACGTGACACTTACGCAGATGTTGCAGAGTGGGAGACAAAAGCAAAAGATCTGGCACAGAGATTCGTTAAGAACTTTGCAAAATACGAAGGAAATGAAGCTGGAAAAGCTTTAGTTTCAGCTGGTCCTGAGCTTTAATTTGAAATTTTCATAAATGAAAAAGGTCCAAGGTTCACGCCAACCGCGCGTGGACCCCGGATCTTTTCTTTTTAATAGACACTTCGTCTATATTGCGTCTATTTTTCCCATTTTTTTGTCATTTCACCCAGTTTTATTATGCATTATGTCTAAAAACATTTGACTTTCTTTCTCTCTTGCTTTACACTCTATTTATACTTTTTTAATATTTAAAGAACTGGAGAGGATTATGTACAAAGTTTATGAAATCAAACAGCGTGTCTTTGCTGACAATGATCTGGAAGCAGATAACGTGCGAACAGAATTGAAAAAAGACAAAACATTTCTATTAAATCTGATGTCATCTCCCGGTGCAGGAAAAACAACAACTTTGACCCAAACTATCCATGTACTAAAAGATACATTACGTATCGGAGTCATGGAAGCTGATATTGACAGTGCGGTAGATGCTGATACCATCAGCAAAACCGGCGTCAAAGTCATTCAGCTTCACACTGGTGGAATGTGTCATCTGGATGCCGATATGACCCGCCAAGGGCTTTCGCAACTGGATACCAGTGACGTTGATCTTGCGATTTTAGAAAACGTAGGAAACCTTGTATGTCCGGCAGAATTTGACACCGGCGCTGTGAAAAATGCCATGATCTTAAGTGTTCCGGAAGGGGATGACAAACCATTGAAATATCCTCTGATGTTTCAAGTTTGTCAATGTCTTCTGATCAACAAGATGGATGTTCTTCCTTATTTTGACTTTGATCTGGAAGCATGTAAGGAACGGGTTCGGAAACTGAACCCAGACATCAAGATCATTCCAATCTCTGCCCGTACGGGGGAGGGCATGGATGAATGGATTCAATGGCTGAAAGAGCAGACCATATCCTGGAATGAAACAAAAGAAAAGGAGTAACGGAATGAAAGAAGAGCGTAAACTGATTCTAAAACTGGGGCAGATGATCACAGACCGTGTAGGGGTCAAAGTCACAGTGGATGATCCGGAGTACTGGGGACTCGCAGAAGTTCTGACAGACGAAATGGCAGAAGTCTGTCTTTCCATGAAAGTCAGAAAACCTATGACACTGGAGCAAATTTCCAAAAAATCCGGCAAGGATCCAAAACGTGTTCAGGAATTGCTGGATGAAATGTCTGTCATTGGAATGATCGAATATAACTGGGAAAATGCAGATCACCAGAAACAATATGTACTTCCAATGTTCGTTCCCGGCTGTGCTGAATTTATGATGATGAATGAAAAACAAGTGGAAGAGCATCCGATTCTGGCAGATTTTTTTGAAAATATGTCCCGACTTCCACTTGAAAAAGTCACACCTATGGTTCCTCCCGGAGGATCCGGAATCGGAATGCATGTCATCCCTGTAGAAAAAGCAATTCCTGCAAAACAGGAGTCAGCAAGTGTAGAACATATTTCCCACTGGCTGAAAAAATATCAGGATAAATATGCAGTCGGTGCCTGTTCCTGCCGCCGCCAGCAGCGCGTCCGTGGTGAAGGATGCGGTGAGATTGAAGGGGATCTCTGCATTGGTGTAGGTGATATGGCAGACTATCTAGTCGAAACCGGAAAAGGACATTACATCACCGAAGATGAGGTTATGGAAATTCTGGAACGTGCCGAAAGAAATGGATTTGTACATCAGATCACCAATATTGACGGAGAAGATAAGATCTTTGCCATCTGCAACTGTGCACCTGGTGTCTGCAATGCATTGCGTACCTCACAGTTATTCAACACTCCGAATATGTCCCGTTCTGCATACCGTGCCCATGTGGATACAGGTAAATGCGTTGCCTGCGGACAGTGTGTGGAAGTCTGTCCGGTAGGAGCTGCCAAACTAGGACAAAAACTATGTACAAAACAAGGAGAGATTTCCTATCCAAAAGCTTTGCTTCCGGATACGGAAAAATGGGGGCCTGACAAATGGGATCCTGATTATCGTGATCATGCAAAAATCAACTGTTATGACACTGGTACTTCCCCTTGTAAAACTGCCTGTCCCGCTCACCTTCCAGTACAGGGATATATTAAAATGGCTGCAGAAGGCCGCTATCTGGATGCATTAAAACTGATCAAAACGGAAAATCCATTCCCGGCAGTCTGCGGAGCAATCTGTAACCGCCGCTGTGAAGATGCATGTACACGTGCTACGATCGACCAGGCCGTTGCCATTGATGAAATCAAGCGATTTATTGCAGAGCAGGAATTGAAAGAAGATACACGATTTGTTCCTCTCTGTGAAAACCATGAAGGAAAACAATTCACTCAGAAAATTGCAGTCATCGGTGCAGGTCCGGCCGGAATGTCTGCCGCCTACTACTTAAGAACCAAAGGCTATCCGGTCACAATTTTTGAAAAAGAAGCCCGTCCCGGCGGTATGCTGATGAACGGAATTCCTTCTTTCCGTCTGGAAAAATCAGTAATCGAAGCCGAAATCGATATTTTAAAGCAAATGGGAATCGAATTTCGCTGCAATGTAGAAGTTGGAACAGATATCACAATTCCGGAACTTCGTGCACAGGGATATCAGGCCTTCTATGTTGCGATCGGTGCTCAAGGCGGACGTAAAGCGCAAATTCCGGGAGAAGATGCTGACGGTGTTACAACAGGTGTGGAATTCCTCAGAAATGCCAATCTGAACGAAGATTCCATTCATTTACATGGGCGTACGGTTGTCATTGGCGGGGGAAATGTTGCCATCGATGTCGCAAGAACTGCTCTGCGTGCCGGAAGCGAACAGGTTTCTATGTATTGTCTGGAATCCGAAGCTGAAATGCCGGCTGCCCGGGACGAAGTGGAAGAAGCACGCGAAGAAGACATTCAAATCCAGTGCGGATGGGGACCAAAAGAAATCCTTTCCGAACATGGATCCGTGACTGGTATTGTATTAAAAAAATGTATCTCCGTATTTGATGAAAATCATCGCTTCGCTCCTGTCTATGATGAAAATACATGTATCACCGTAGCATGTGAAAATGTACTGATTTCCATTGGACAGACCATTCTCTGGGGCGATCTGTTAAAAGATACTGCTGTAGAACTTCGTCCAAATCAGGCTGCTGTTGCAGATCCTGTTACATATCAGACTGCGGAGCCAGATATCTTCGTAGGCGGTGATGTCTTTACCGGACCGAAATTTGCCATTGATGCGATTGCTGCCGGAAAACAGGGATGTGTATCCATTCATCGCTTCGTGCACAAGGGACATTCTCTGACACTGGGCCGCGATCTGCGTCAGTTTATCGAATTGGATAAAAACAATATTGAGATTGAAGAATTTGACACAGCAAAACGGCAGGTACCTGGCAAAAAAGCCGGAGTTGCCAAAGATACGTTCCGCGACCTGCGTTCTTCGCTTACGGAAGAGCAGGTAAAAATCGAAGCAAGCCGCTGTCTCGGCTGCGGCGCTTCTATCGTAGATGAAAACAAATGTATCGGCTGTGGACTTTGCACAACAAAATGTGAGTTTGATGCCATTCATTTGAGTCGTGATCTTCCGGAAGCAAGCCGAATGCGCACTGCTGAAGACAAGCTGAAAGGTATCCTTCCTTATGCTGCAAAACGTGCCATTAAGATCAAATTGAAAAAGAAATCATAAAGGAACACATTATGCATGAGTTAGGAATTATTGTTCATATTACCAAAACGCTTCAAAATGTTGCTAAAGAAAATCACTTAAGTGAAATTGGATCTGTCACTTTGGAAATCGGGGAAGTCAGTACAATCATTCCCGATTACCTGACAGACTGCTGGAAATACTACCGCAAAAAATTTCCACTGATCGAACATTCGGAACTGAAGATCGAAATGCTCCCTGCCACCACCTACTGCGAAGACTGCCTTCAGACCTATCCTACCGTAGAGTTTGGCAGACAGTGCCCGCACTGTAAAGGCTGGAACACGTATCTTCTATGTGGAGATGAATGTAATATCAAGGAAATCGAAGCACAATAAAAGAAATGAAAAGAGGAAAAAAATATGTTATTTCATGTTTATGGGGAAAATGCCCTGCCGCAGTGGATCGCCATGCTTGGCGTACTCGCTGCACTAATTCTGTTAAATGAAGTTGCCAGACGTACTAAAGCCGGCGGTATCCTGATGTTTTTTGTCATCCCGGCTGTTTTAACTGTTTATTTCATTGCCATTGCTGTAGGTGCCAAAACAGGCGCTTCCTGGGCATTGAAAAACCAGACGTATCTGTACATGAACGGATGGTTCCACTATGCGAAGCTCTATGCCGCCCTGGCTGGATGTATCGGTTTTATGATGATCAAATACGAATGGGGAATCGGAAAAGCTCACTGGTTTAAAGCCTATCC
>ERZ1106969.945-NODE-945-length-24498-cov-6.618050_pt1 | contig 24498 bp, 18 predicted proteins | sample MGYA00403685_ERZ1106969 | MGnify/ENA primary metagenome ERZ1106969 (study PRJEB35170, sample SAMEA104062416) | human gut metagenome | biome: human gut; feature: human-associated habitat; material: faeces | place: Denmark | collected 2012-05-18 ... | reverse complement strand
GATCCTCTCTCTTTGTGAACAGCATCTCAAATGCTCCGATCACATATTTTCTTGTGTCGGCTGCATCAATGATTGCATCCACATATCCTCTTCTTGCCGCAGAAACCGGACTGGACTGCAGTTCTTTGTATTCTGCAGCTTTTTCTTTTAATGTCTGTGCATCTGCGTCTGCATACATGATCTTTGCTGCCATAGAAGCATCCATCATTCCAATCTCAGCTGTTGGCCATGCATAAACCAGATCTGCTCCGATGGATTTGCTGTTCATCGCAATGTATGCGCTTCCATAAGCTTTTCCAACGATCACATTTACTTTCGGTACAGAAGCATTTGCAAATGCATAAGTCAGTTTTGCAACTGCACGAGCCATATCTTTTTCTGCTTCCATTGTTGCTTCAAATCCTGTCACATTTGTCAGGGATAATACCGGAATAGAGAAAGCATCACAGAAATTTATGAAATCTGCTGCCTTTTTGCATCCATCCACTGTCAGAACCTGTCCCAGTGATTCTGCATTTCCTTCTTCGTCATACACTTTGGAACGGTTGGCAACCGCACCAACTGTCATTCCATTGAGACGGATGAATCCTGTTACCATCTCTTTTGCATATTCTTTCTTTGTCTCAAAGAAGATATTGTTGTCAGAAATTGTGGCAAGTGCAATTCCTGTGTCTTCTGCTGCATTGGCAAGATCTGCACAAATACGGTTCAGATCATCTGTACATTCCTCATAAGATGCATCGTCTTCAAAGTTCGCAGGAAGCATACAGATCAGGGAACGAATCTGTCCCAGAATTTCTTCTTCTGTTCCTGCCGCATCTACAAGACCTGCTGTTCTGCTCTGATACTCAGCACTTGCTGTGTCGCATTTAGAATCGATATTTCCTTCCAGAGCATTTGGAGAATTCACAAATAATTTTCCTTCTTTGCTCTCCATAAATGTGAAATCTGTCATTCCAGGCACCACTGCAAGACCGCCTCCGCACATACCGAAAACAGCTGTGATCTGAGGAATCACACCGGAAGCCATTGCCTGTTTGAAGTACAGACTTCCGAACGCCTCCAGAGCGTCTGTCGCTTCCTGAAGACGAAGACCTGCGCAGTCGATCAAACCGATCACCGGTGCCCCCATCTTCATTGCCATATCATAGATGTTTGCAATTTTTTTTGCATGCATCTCGCCGATCGCACCTTTTAAAACAGATGCATCCTGGCTGTAGACATAGACAAGATTTCCGTCAATTACTCCATAGCCAGTGATGACACCGTCAGCCGGAGTTTCTTTTTCCTGCAGGTTGAAATCTGTATTTCTTGCTGTAACTGCACCACCGATTTCAACAAAGCTGCCCTCATCAAGCACTGTGGCAATTCTTCTGCTTGCTGAGTTTTCTGTTGCATTGTTGCTCATATTCTAGCCCTCCATATTATAAAATGTGTTTAAATATAAACCAAAATTTTTGCCTATTCTAGTATATATTACTTAGCGAAAAAATTCAATTGAATTTCTGTTTTTTGTCATTTCTTTGCCATTTCCGTTTATTTTCCCCATATTTTCATAAAAAAAGACATACTCCCCATTTTCAAAGAATATGTCTTTTTACTCTTATTTCTGATTTCTGAACTGGACCGGTGTCACTTGATACATCTTTTTAAAAATCCGATTGAAGTGTTCTACATTCTGATACCCGACTGTTTCTGCAATGCTTTCTACCGTCGCATTGCTTTCTTTGAGCATGGTACAGGCTTTTTTCATCCGGATATTTTTCAAGATATCGCCAAATGTCATACCGGATTTTTCTTTGATATACTTGGACAGATATGGTTTGGAAAGGAAAAACTTTTCGGAAAGCTCATCCAATGTCACATGTTTATAGTTTGCATATATATAGTTTGTAATCTCTAACAGCCTCGCATCTTTGCAATCCTGCATATTTCGAAGTTCTTCTATCTTATTGACAGCAACTACCAGCGCCTCGACAGATGCTTTGATAATATCCGCATCAATCCCTACGCCCCAATACCGTTTTTTGTTACAGATTACACCGACGTAGGCAACCGCCTTGGAAGAGGATCCTTTCGTCATGGAATGCTCCTCGTAAAATGCCAGCTCATAATCAATATCAAAATAATGTTTGATTGCATTGCTCACTGCATCCAGACGTCCATTTCCCATTCCATTGATCACGCGGTGAGTACCTGCATGATGAACAGTCGCTTCTGCAAAAATTCCATCTTCCTGTTTGAAATGACACTCATCGACTGTAAAAATAGTTTTTGCATGAATATAATGATCTTCAAAAATATGATATACCCAATCTGGGGTCAATTCTTTATGTGCTTTATCCGATACATCTTTGACAAGATAGCCGACTTCTTCTCTCATTTTCTGTGGCAGGCTGATACCAAAACTCTGCTTCAAAATATAGTTTACCCCACCTTTTCCGGACTGACTGTTGATACGGATCACATCCGTCTCATAGCGGCGTCCTACATCTTTTGGATCCAGTGGAAGATATGGAACTGTCCATGTTTGGCACTGTTTTTCTTCCCGCCATGCCATTCCTTTTGCAATGGCATCCTGGTGGGATCCGGAAAATGCAGTAAATACCAGCTCTCCTGCATAAGGCTGTCTTGGAGAAACATGCATTCTTGTAAGCCTTTCATATGTTTCACTGATCTCACTCATATGCGAAAAATCCAGCCCCGGATCCACACCTTGAGAGTACATATTCATAGCAACCGTAATAATATCTACATTCCCGGTCCGCTCTCCATTTCCGAATAACGTACCTTCAATCCGGTCAGCTCCTGCCAGAATTCCAAGTTCTGCGTCACTTACACCGGATCCTCTGTCATTATGTGGATGAAGTGACAAAATCACATGCTCCCTGTTATATAAATTCTTGCTCATATATTCCACCTGGCTTGCAAACACATGTGGCATGGCATTTTCCACAGTTGTCGGCAGGTTGATGATCACTTCTCGCTCTTTGGAAGGCTCCCATACTTTCAAGACCGCATTGCAGACTTCCAATGCATAATCGACTTCTGTTCCCTGAAAGCTTTCCGGGCTATATTCAAAAGTAAAGTTTCCTTCGGTTTCTTTTGCCAGTTCATTTAAAAGAACCGCGCCGTCTACTGCAATTTTTTTGATTTCTTCTTTCTCTTTTTTAAAGACCTGTTCTCTCTGTGCAACGGACGTCGAATTGTACAAATGGATCACAGCATGTGGCGCACCTTTTACTGCTTCGAAAGTCCGTCGGATGATATGCTCTCTTGCCTGTGTCAGAACTTGAATCGTCACATCCTCAGGAATCATATTCTGCTCGATCAATGTACGCAGAAACTGATATTCTGTCTCAGACGCTGCCGGAAATCCCACTTCAATCTGTTTGAATCCGACATCCAGAAGCATCTGGAAAAACTCTACTTTCTCTTCCAGACTCATAGGTTCGATCAATGCCTGATTTCCATCCCGCAGATCCACACTGCACCAGATTGGTGGTTTTTCAATATAATCTTTTTTCACCCAATCATAACAAGGTACTGGCGGCATAAAATAGCTTCTCTCATATTTTTCAAAATTCTTCATCACAAGCACTCCTTATATTAGATCAACTTAGTTGTCTTTTTTTATTTCGTTTATACTAGCACACTCTTCCTCTAGATGCCAGTGACATTTTTAATCACTTATATTGATTTTTTTTAACATTTCTCCATTTTCAGAAAATATTTTGCTGCAATTTCCTGCCAACACCAGACAAAATTAATTTTTTTCACTGATTTTTGAATGACCACAGGAAGTGTAACAACCGTTTTTCCATTAATCCTATATTCAACTGTTCCTGATTTTGTTCCCTTTTTAACCGGAGCAGATAATTCAGCTGGAACGTGTTTCTTTACCTGTACGGATTCCCAATCCGCCAAAAGGAAGGAAATATCCGACTGCTCTGCCAATACTTCTGCATATGTACAGGCATCTTTCTGTCCGAAATCCGGAATCCCGTCACGCACCGGGATCTTAAATTTCTCTCCAATATCATCCATTCTCTGGTACGTAAAATGTTCCAGTCCATATTCCATCAATTTTTTTGTATCTTCCCATTTATAATTCCGATTATTAGGCCACCCACATGCCAGAAGTGCCACAAGAAATGTTCGTTCTCCACGCCTTAAAGCTCCCACATAGCAATATCCGGCTTCCCCGGTAAATCCGGTTTTTCCGGATATTGCACCTTCCATCATCGTCAGAAACGCATTGTGATTGATACAGGAATACGTATGTTTTTGTTCCAGATCTGAAAACTGATGAGAAGACGCTCCCGTAATTTCTAAAAATGCTGTTTTCTTCGGCGACTCCATAATGCAATAGCGCATGATCCTTGCCAGTTCTTCTGCCGTGGTATGATGACTTCCACCATCATCTGCTCCATCCAGGCCATTTGGTGTCACAAAATGCGTATGGCTCAATCCCAGTTCCCTCGCTTTTTGATTCATGATATCTGCAAATGCTTCCACACTTCCCGCCAGATGTTCGGCCAGCATCACTGCCGTATCGTTGTGTGATTCCAGCATCAGGGAGTATAACAGATCTTCCAGTTTGAATTTCTGCCCTTGTGTTGTTCCAAGCTTCACCCTGGGCTGAGCAGCTGCATTTGCACTGACTGTTACACTCTCGTGCAGCTCTGCTCTCTCTAACGCAAGGATACAAGTCATAATCTTGGTGGTACTTGCCATGGGACGCTCCGTTTCCGCATCTTTGGCAAATAAAATACGCCCACTGTCTGCATCCATTAAAACTGCTGACTGGGCGTATAACTGTCCCGGAGTATCTTCTCCATATGGGATTGCCGACTGTTCTTCTGCATACGTATCAGATACCGGGAACAGACTATTGACTGCAATCAAAAGACAGAATCCCAGAATCCATCGGACCCTGTGCATTCGTCTTCTTTCTTTTCTTTTATCCTCCATTGTTTTTTATTCTCCAGACATCGTTTGCTATATCTTATGTCAGGATCATCTAAGCCAGAACTACAGATTCAGCCGTAACTGCACCTCATCCTCCGCCTCTTCTTTAAAATGAGCTACCTGCTCTGGATTCGGAGACGGAAGCTCATCCAGGGAATGTACGCTGAACCTGCGCAGAAATTCTTCTGTGGTTCCAAACAACAGCGGTTTTCCCGGTGCGTCCATCCGCCCCACTTCTTCTACCAGATTATATTCCACCAGCTTGCTCACCGCATGATCTGACTTGACACCTCGAATCTTCTCAATCTCCAGCTTCGTCACCGGCTGTTTATATGCAATAATAGAAAGTGTCTCCAAAAGCACATCCGTAAGGACCTGTTTTTTAGGCTGCTTCGCTACCCGGATCAGATATTCGTACATTTCCTTTTTGGTACACATTTGAAACGAAGTTTCCAGTTCGATGATCCGGATTCCACGGTCCGCTTCTTCATACCGGTCCATCAATTGACGGATCAGTTTTTGAGTGGTCTCCTCATCATGTCCGATGGCCTGTGCAAGTTTTTTTAGTTCTACAGATCCACCCATTGCAAACAAAATCGCCTCGATGGCTGCCTGTAATTTTTTTTGCTCCATTGCTACCTGTTTCCTTCCGTTTTCTTTATATGATCATTTCCCTTACAGCAGAGAATCTATTAGAATCTCTCCGCAGATTTCCTCCTGACACACGCGGATCATTCCGGTTTTCATCAATTCCAGCACTGCCAGAAATGTCACAACCACGTGCATCTTGCTTTTTTGCTTTTCAAGAAGTGTTCGGAAGCTGAACTTCTTATGTGTCCTTGCGTAAGCTTCTACATACAGCAATTTGTCCGGAAGCGGCACTTCTTCTTTTTCGATCTTACCAAATTTACTCCTCACAGGATCGATCTTTTCTTCCTGTCGGCGCATCACTTCCTTGAATATCTTTCGAAGCTGCACCAGTGTCACATCCGCAAGAAGCGAATCCAGATCCACAGCCGGTACATAGCTTTTCACTTCTCCCGGGATATCCTCTTCTCTGTAAAAACACTGATCCGCGTCAATCTGACGATCCCGTAGTTCATAGGACATATACTTGTACATTTTGTACTGCAGCAGCTGTTCTACCAACTCAGCTCTCGGGTCTTCCTCCTCTCCTTCTTCATTGACTTCTTTTGGCAGCAGCATTCGACATTTGATATCCAAAAGTGTAGCTGCCATCACAAGAAATTCACTCATGACGTTCAAGTCCTCCCGCTCCATCTGCCGGATATATTCCATATACTGACTGGTAATTTCGACAATCGGAATGTCATAGATATCAATCTTGTTTTTTTCAATCAAATGTAAAAGCAGATCCAATGGACCTTCAAAGACCTGCAATTTTACCGGTATCCCCATCTGTGCTATTTCTCCCATCTTCCTGTCTGTTTTACACTGTGTTTCATTATACGGGAAACTTCTCAAATTCTCAACTATCTTTTTCACCTCTTAAACGTACTATCACCATCTCCGCTTCATTTAAAAAGCGAAGATTGACCGTATGCGTTCCAAGCCCCCTGCTTACGATAATCGTCTGTTTTCCTTCTGTCGTCATTTCTCCGGAATATTTCGGAAACAACATTGCCTGTGGGGTGATTACGCCTCCAATCCCTGGAAGACGGATGATTCCTCCATGAAGATGACCGGAAAGCACCAAATCTGCCCCCCATTTTTTATACACATCAAAATAAACCGGATTGTGCGCCAGGAGAATCTCGTAAGCAGAAGACGCGTCCTTCTTGATACATTTTTCTATATCACACTCTGCAATCTGATACTGCTTAAATTTTGTGTATGTAACAAGTGGAAGTTCCAGCCCCCAAATTCGAATCTTACTCTCTCCTTCTTCCAGTAAAATGCTGTCATTTTCCAGAAACTGTACTCCACATTCCTCCAACTGCTTTTGATAAGACCTGTATACATCCCCATATTCTTCTGCTTTTTCCTTCATCCGCTGTTCGTGATTGCCACAAGCATAATAAACCGGACAGATGGAGGGCAATTTCAAGACAAAATCCAGTGCCGGAGCAAATGAACATCCTTTTTTTCCGATCAGCATATCTCCGCCGATCAGAATCAGATCCGGCCCGGCTTCCTGAATTGCATCCAGTAGCTTTCGGTTCCCTGTCCCATATTCTTTATTATGAAGGTCACTTAAAAACACAATCTTTTTTTCCCGCTTCAGACCATTTAACTTGTCCGATACTACGATATCTTCTGTTATTGTAAAATACTTCTGCTCCCGATACACTTCCAGCAGGCAAACAACTGCTGCGATGATCAGAATAGAGAAGCCTCCGATCACTGCTTGCATCGTATTCTCCTTCTTATCATTTTTTCTTTTTATCCTATCATTTTTTTAGATTCCGTTCAACCAAAAAGAAAGGTGCAGCATTCCGCTACACCCTGATTTTTTCCATCACTTTTTTCAGATAATCCAGAAACTCTGCTTTTCTGCAACTTTCTTTTGCCAGGATTTCCACTTTTCCGATTTGTTTTTCACCCAGTGTATAGACCATCTCTCCTACTTTCTGTCCTTTTTCCACCGGCGCTTTTACAGACTTCTTCATCTGTACCTTTTTGGTCACCCCCGCCAGATTTGCTCCGCTTGTATCCAGATAGCGAAATGTTCCTTTGTATTCACAGGAAATCTGCTCCCTGACACCGCCCTCCACAGAAATCGTCTTTAATTTCGGCGGATCATTGTCTACATATACCTGACATTTTCCAAATCCATAGTTCAACAATCTGGTTGCATCCTGAAACCGCTGTTTGGAATTTTCTCCGCCCAGAATCACTGCGATCAGTTCCATCCCGTCTTTTTCTGCTGTCGCAGATACACAGAACTTTGCCTCATTGGTGGAACCGGTCTTTAACCCTGTGGCATATGGATACTGCCGCACCAGTTTGTTTGTATTGGACAGTCCAAACTCCGAAGTTCCTTTTTTTGTCGTATGTGTGATCGTACCCATCCATATCATGCAGTAGTCGTGGATCTTCGGATATGTTTCAATCAATTCTCTGGACATCAAAGCGATATCTCTCGCTGTCGTTAAATGCCCCTCTACATCCAGTCCGTTACAATTTTGAAAGGTTGTATTTTTCATGCCGAGCCCAGCCGCCCGTTCATTCATCATCTTTACAAAAGCCTCTTCACTGCCCGCTATGTATTCTGCCATGGCAGTACACGCATCATTTGCACTTGCTACGGAAATACACTTCAGCATGGTATCCACGGTCTGGGTTTCTCCCGGCTCCAAAAACACTTGAGATCCTCCCATAGATGCCGCATATTCGGAAGTTGACACTTCATCTTCCAGCCTGATCTTACCACTTTCCAGCGCATCAAAAATCAAAAGCATGGTCATGATTTTCGTGACACTGGCCGGTGCACGCCTTGTATCCGCATCTTTCTCATACAATACGCTTCCCGTAGACGCCTCCATTAAAACAGCACTTGGCGCCTGCACCTCCACATCTGAATTCTGAATGTTCTCCCCGGTTTCTTCTGCCAAAACGTCCATTTGCGGTACAACAACCATGGAGAGACTCAGCACCGCACACAGTAACATTGCGAGAATTCGCTTCATATCGATTCTCCATTCCCTAATCTGGTCTGTTACTAACTATTATATCCACTTTGACTTCTTATAATACCAGAAAAATGCCAGGGAACTCAAACTCCAGGTCAGAGGATATACCCAGTATACAACTTGAATACTATGTGTCAACGGAATCATCACCGAAAGGAATGACACCCGGATCACACACCAGCACATCATCATAATGATCATCGATACCATGGTTTTTCCTGCACCCCTCAAAATCGCCGCAATAGAATGGGAAAATGCAAGCAGACAATAAAAGAGCGCTGCTGTTCTGGCTTTTCCAACACCAAATGCAATGATTTCAGGAGAGGAATCAAAAGCTGCAATCAACTGTGGTGCAAAAATAAACACCACAATTCCAATCAATTCAGCCAGAATCACAGTCACAAAAATACCAAACCGTGCCCCTTTTCTCGTACGCTCCTCCTGTTTTGCACCGAGATTCTGTCCCACAAAGGTTGTCAGCGCCATAGTAAAACTGTTGATGGGAAGAAAGCCAAATCCTTCTACTTTTGTATATGCTCCATATCCAGCCATCGCCATCTCACCAAACGCATTGATGTTAGACTGTACGATCACGTTTGCGAATGCAATAATCGAGTTCTGTACACCGGATGGAAGACCAATCTTAATAATCTGCTTCAAAATCCCTTTGTCAAAGCGAATCTTTGAGATGTTCACCCCATAACTTTCTTTTGTCCGCAACAATTCCCAGAAACACAAAATCGCGCTTACCACCTGCGAAATTACTGTTGCGACAGCCGCACCTCCAACTCCGGTATGCATCCCTGTAATAAATACAAGATCCAAAATTAAATTGATTACAGAAGATACAATCAAATAGTACAACGGGTGTCTGCTGTCCCCGACTGCTTGAAGGATTCCTACCAGAATATTATACATGACAAATCCCAAAGATCCTGCAAAGTAAATCTGAAGATAGGTAACAGATTCTGCCATTACGCTCTCCGGCGTGTCCATCCACATCAGAATCTGCGGCGAAAAGGCCACTCCGACTCCAGTCATCAAAATGCCGGCAACCAGACCAAACGCTACGGTTGTATGGACTGCATGTTGTAAATTTTTCTCATCTCCTGCTCCAAAAAATCTTGCAACGATCACACCTGCTCCAGATGCAATCCCGCTCAAAAAGCCAATCAGCATGAAAATCAGACTTCCAGAAGAGCTAACTGCTGCCAATGCACTGCTTCCCAGAAAATTCCCTACAATCAGAGAATCTACAGTATTATATAATTGTTGAAATAAATTACCCAAAAAAATCGGCATCGCAAAAAAAGTCATTCTCTTCCAAATGGAGCCGCTTGTCATGGGTGCTATTGTCTTCGTCATAAAATCCCCCCTTTGCTTTTCCTATTACTCTACTGTAATCGCATATTTGATCACGCCATCTATTTTCTCTTCAAGTATGTACTTTTATAAAATCACGAATAATTTCTCCAGTCCAAACTTCTCTTCCTCCTGCAGCATCTGTTCCATCTTGCACTTATTGAAATCCGAATGCTCCACCTCTCTTGCATATCGGCGTGCTGCCTCTGTAATATCGGAAAACTCCAATGTTCCGTTTTTAAGAAACATCCCTTTCGCCAACTCCCGGATCAGAATACTTCCCGCCACTGCAAATTTCAACTTTCCATAGGCCTGTTCATCATAGACTGCTCCGCAAAAATATGTAAATACAAAATACACCATCAGCTGTTCCATTGTGTTTTCGGTAAATACCCTCTGGAACTCGTTCCTTTGCTCTGCCGAGATTTCTGATTCCCGGAGAATATGTTTCGTTTCTTTGACGTAGATCTTCCAGTCTTCTCTGAGCACTTCCAGATGATTCAGGATCACAAACAGATTGCCAAGAACCTCTTGCTGTGTACTTATCCCTGCATTCAAACAATCCAGTTTCTTCTGAAACCAGTTCCAGACATGTTCTTTTGCATAACGCCTTAAAAGTCCATCAATCTCAAACAAGGCGTTTTTATCAATCCTCTCCTGCAGATCATGGGCCAGCGCAAGCACAATTGCTATTCTCAATCGGATCGGGTACTCCCGGTTCTGAAGAATCTGAAAGATCAAAGTTCTCGCATCCTCCAGTTTGGTAAACAGGAAAAAATCAAATTCCTCATACGTTTCTTCCCGGTCTGGATTTTCCGCTTTCAGAAATCGAACGGATTCCTCACACCCAAGGATCAGATTTGCTGCCTCAGGGCAAGATAAGGACAGTGAAATCTCACGAAGTCCTTCAAATTCTTCGATATGTCTCGGATACAGACGACAGGTACGGCAAAACATCTCTGCTCCACCGCCTTCTATATACAGATCACACAGATTCTCTTCGTTCAGAAAAGCACAGCGTTTCTGGTATTGGCGAAACGCCCCTTCTTCCCAGTCAATTTCATTGTGCAGGCGGCTCCCAAGCGCTCCTTTTGTCTGTCTGTATTTTTTCAGAGAAGCCGGATCGATCATAATCTGCCACCCGGCACAACATGTATCCGGGCACTCCCCGCCAGTGCATGTAAATTTTTTATAGTAATGCGGAATGATATACTGCATGTTATACTCCTTTTTATGTCATCATTTTTCAGTCCAGAAACACATACTGTCTCAATCGCTCAAACGCCTCTTTTACACGGCTGTGCGGAAGAGCCAAATTCATCCGGATATGGCATGGTCCATGGAATGGACGTCCATCCTGCCAGATGACGCCTACGGCAATTCCCGCTTTCTGCAGTTCATCAATCGTCTGATGATGTGCCTCGCACCAACCTGTACAGTCTAGAAATAGCATATATGTTCCTTGAGGTCTAGATACCGAAATACCCGAAAATTCTCTTTTGATAAATTCCAAAGCATAGGTAATATTTGTCTCAAGCACCGTGCGAAGTTCATCCACCCACTCCATTCCTTCCTGTGAATATGCTGCGATCAGAGCATGCATGGACAGCACATTCATAGAATTGTAATGGGTCATCTGCCCTTCCATAGACACCCTGTCTCTCAAATAGGAATTATAAATAATATGATAGGAACCAATCAGACCTGCCAGATTAAACGTCTTAGACGGTGCATAAAGCGCAATGGTTCTGTTTTTTGCATCTTCAGATACAGACTGCGTCGGAATATGCTGGTATCCCGGAAGTGTCAAATCTGACCAAATCTCATCTGAAATCACATACACATCATGCTTCTGATAGATTGCCATTGCCTTTTCAATCTCCCAACGCTCCCATACGCGTCCGGTCGGGTTATGCGGAGAACAAAAAATGGCTGCATGAATCTTATACTTTACAATTTTTTCTTCCATGTCTTTATAATCCATCCGCCAGATACCCTCTTCATCCAAAATCAGCGGATTCAAAACAATATTCCACCCATTGTCTTCGATACAGTGGGTAAATCCAATGTATGTCGGGGACTGCAGCAAGACAGAATCCCCATTGGAACACAGCACTTTTAAGGCAGAAACAACTCCTCCAAGTACTCCATTCTCATAGCCAATGCACTCTTTGGTCAGATTGTTCACTCCATTTCGTATCTTCTGCCAGTTGATGATCCCATCATAATATGCTGCCGACGGATCAAAATAGCCATATGCCGGGTGCTCCGCTCTCCGGATAATCGCCTCAAGAATAGCTGGCAAAGCAGGAAAATTCATATCTGCCACCCACATTGGGATCAGATCAAATCCTTCTCGGATCTTCGCACCCGCAAAAAAATCATGATCTGTATTCTTTCCGGCAGGTGCGTCCACTGCGATTGCATCTTTTCCCCGCCGATCCATGATCGTTGTAAAATCATACTGCATATTATCAAACCTCTTTCTCTAAATACAATTTCCCGCAAAAAGGGAAGGATGTTCCAAACCTGGGCATCCTTCCATCTGAGAAAACGAACCGCATCGTTTCTTCTATTTTAGCAAGTCAATGTGAGAAAATCAACACTTCCTCTTTTTTTAGTCGAACAGACTCATTTGTGTATATTCTGGCTGTTTCTTCCTGTTTTCCCATGATACCGATTCTCTTTGGATCAAATTGTCATTCACTTTTTCGAAAAATTCAGATTCCTTGTTTGCAGACACCAGAATCAATTCTTCTTTTGCTCTTGTCATACCGACATAGAGCAAACGTCTCTCTTCTTCCAAATCTGTAGAATACGCCTCACTTTCCAAAGGAATTTTTCCCTGCTCAACACCGCAAATCATCGTCACCGGAAACTCCAGTCCTTTTGCCCCGTGCAGGGTCATCAATGTAACAGCTCCTGACGAACAGCCTTTTTTCCCGCAGCGCTTCAGATCTCCCTCCACGTCCAACTGCATCATCTTCAAAAATTCCGGCATCGTAGTAAAAAATGTGGTCATCCTCTCGAACATCTGCATTTCTTCCGCCTGCTCCAACTGCATCTCTTTCATCCATTGTTTGAAAAATTGTGCCGGTTTCTTTTTTTGATACACCGGCAAAAACCGCTCTGCGGTTTTACGCAGTATTTCTTTGGCAATGTCTGTCTCTTCCAGATTCCATAAAAGCTTCAGCGCCTGGCATCCGGCATGTTCATCCCTCTGATTGTCCAGATATTGCAAAAACTGAATGGTTCCCTGTACTTTTTCATTCTGAAGAAAGTCTTCTTTTCCTGCTGCCACATATGGGATTCCCTCCTTCTTCAGACAGCGTTCCAACAGCCTTGCCTGCCGATGCGTCCGATACAGGACAGCAATTTCATCAAATCCGTACGCTTTCTGTTCTTTCCATCGTTCAGAAACTCTTTGTGCGTCCAACATATCCAATCCACCTGTCAGCCGACTGATTTCCTGTGCGACAATCTCTGCCTCCTGAAATTCACTGCGTGCCTGCAGCAAACGAACCGGCGCTGCTTCCGTTCCAGTTTTCGGGTATCGATTTGCATGCAATATCCGTTCTCCACCGGGATTTTCTGCGATCACAGCCTGTGCTGCGTTTAAAACAGGGGCGTAACTGCGATAATTTTCAATCAGTTGGATCTGCTCCAGATCCGGAAAGGTTTGCTTCAATTGTTCAAAACATGTCGCATCGGAACCACGGAATCCATAGATGGACTGATCTGGATCTCCAATGACAAACAGCTCTCTTCCCTTCTGATTCCAAAGTTGGAGCAACTTATATTGCACAGGATTGATATCCTGAAATTCATCCACCATCAAATAGGTAAAAGACCTGCTCCAAGTATCTTCTTTCGATTTTAAAATATGCATTGTCTCCAGCAGCAGATCGTCAAAATCAAACAGATTCTGTTCCTTTTTCAGCAGTTCGTATGCCGCATATGCCCGCTGCCATTTTTCGCTCTCCTCGGAACTAATTACAACTCCTGATTTTTTCATAGAAACCTGTTGTAAAAACCGGGTTGCAGAAAGATCCAGTTCTCCGGTTACCTGTTCTGCCAGTTCTTTTGCCTCCCGTTCATTCAGCAGAGAAAACGAAACTCCCTGTGTTTTTAAGAAGTTCATGCAGATTGCATGAAACGTGCCGATCTGCATGGCACTCAGCTTCTTTTTCTTTCCTAATTTCCGTTCCAGACGCTCCCTCATCTCAGCAGCCGCCTGATTGGTAAACGTCACTGCTGTAATTTCCCCTGGTTTCACTTTCCTCTGTTCCAGAAGATATATCATATGAGAGACCAAAGTCTTTGTCTTTCCTGTTCCCGGTCCGGCAACCACAGCTGTCCGTCTTGCAATCGTGCGAACCGCCTGTTCCTGCTGAATGTTGAAGATTTCCTGTTTTTCTTCTGAAAGCCCGGTCGGATGCTTCTCCTGTTCACATTTCTGTTTTTTCATCGTTTCTGACAATACCCCCGGAACAGTCTCTCCATCTGACGCATCAACACCCAAACTGGCAAAGAAATCCATCTGCCCATCCACCGCTTCTAATTCATATGGCTGAAACAGTTTGATTGTTCCATATTCTCCATCAAATCCCGGAATCCGTTCTACCTCTCCACTTCGCAGACGCTCAATCCCCTCTGCGATCAAAAATCCTGATTTTTGCCTAATTTCTTCCAAAGGCACAGTTCTCAGAATCTCAAACTCCGGTCCGATCCTCTGCAACATCTTCTCGTATTCTTTTTGCACCTTTTTACTTCCGGAAGAAACGCCCATGGATGCAGCAATCACTTCTGGAAGCGGAACCAGACTTTCAAATCCTTTGGCGCCATCCTTTACAAATCCTTCTGGTCTATCCGCCAGCTGTTCGATTCTATGAGAAACACCGATGGTAATCTTTCTTCCACACACCGGACATTTCCCCGCACAGGCTTCTGTTTCCGACGGTGACAGGCAAAGATTACATTTGCGATGCCCATCCATGTGGTATTTTCCTTCTTCCGGAAAAAATTCAATGGTTCCTGACAACCCATCGCCCTTTTGAATAGCGCCTTTTAACCCCTCATAGGACAAATCAATATCCAGAAGGTTCGCTTCCCTTCCTAATTTTGACGGGGAATGTGCATCGGAATTGGAAATCAGCTGAAACCGATCCAGCATGGACACCCTCCAATTCATCGGAGGATCTGAGGACAGGCCGGTTTCTACTGCATGAATATGGGAACTCAAATCCCCAAAACAATCTTCCACTGTATCAAATCCGGAAAATGCTCCGAACATGGAAAAATGTGGCGTCCAGATGTGCGCCGGAACATACATTCCTCCTGGTACTGTCTCTAACATCATTTCCAATAAGTCCCGGCAATCCAACCCAAGGATTGGCCGCCCGTCTGCATGCAGATTTCCGATCACTTCCAACTTTCTGGAAAGAGTTTCTGCTGCTTCCAGTCCAGGAAGAATCAAAAGACTGTGGACTTTACGTACCTTATCGTATTTCTTATAAATCGAACTGATCTCCCCCGTGATCACAAATCGAGGAATTCTGTGATCCGGTGTCTTTCCGTCCAAAATCCGATATTCTTTTTTCAATACATAAAAACCATCTTCTGCAGGCTCTAATTTTTCTTTTAGTTCATCCCTCCATGCCGGATGGGTGAAGTCTCCACTTCCAATCATCTGAATTCCTTTTCTACGCGCCCACAGATCCAGATACTCCGGCGTACACTCTTTGCTGGTTGCTCTGGAATATTTGGAATGGGTGTGTAAATCTGCAATATACATGCCTGATTCCCTCTTTTCTATTGTTATTCCTGACTTTTTCTCTATTAAAAAATATACCACAATCCGACAATTCCGTCAGTAAAATTGCTTGCATTTTCCATATCCAGGTAATATAATGATTTGGTGCAGATATTCTTAACGGCAATCATCAGATTTCCGTCCAGGCAGACTGATTTTCCTGCCATCTGCTTTTTTTATGTATATTTTTACTCTCTTTCTTCAGAAGAGAGATTCTATAGATCAAAGGAGGTTCTTATGAATTCCCGTACTTATTATGATATTCTCGGTGTTTCCCGAGATGCTACATTACAGGAGATCACAAGCGCCAAAAATGCGCTTGCTAAAGTATATCACCCGGATGCCAATATGAATCAGGGCATCGATACCACCGCGTGTATGCAGGAGATTCTGGAGGCATACCGGGTACTTTCCAACCCCGAATCCCGACATGAATATGATAAAGAATTAGGCGGCGGACAGGTTCGTGTCTTCCGCACGTTTACTGTTGGCCCTGATGATGAAGAACAGGCCGCACCATTTGTTGTATATTGGAACGCTGCCTGTCGTCTGCAGGAAACCGTAGATCTTGCTATGGAATTTCTGGAAAACAACTCCCAGAAGAAAAAACGTACGTTCCTGTTCTTTCGTCGGAAAGATGCTGCTTCCGAAGCAGAAAAACAGAAACATTTAAACAAACTGTCTGTTCGCGCAATGCAGTATATTTCTGTTTTAAAAGAAGCCGGCATCCCGTCTCAATACTGGACCGAAGATGCGATGAACTGGGTATTGATCCGGTGGAGCCATCGCCAGAATATGGACTATCGTGTGCTCTTCAATCGTTATGAAAAACATCTGAATCAGGATCTCTCCAACTCTGAGCGTCATAAACTTCACGTCCGTGGAAAGCAATTTCACAACAATCTAAAAAAACTGCTCAGCTGCGCTCTATAGGCGCAGCAGGCAGTCCTGCAGTAAGGCTTCACAGCCTTCTTTTACATCTTCGTATGTTCTGTCAAAATTCCCTGTATACCATGGATCTGCGATATCCTGCCCTGCCCGTTCTGTAAAGTCAAGCAGTTTCGACACTTTTCCTTCCGGATCTCCGCCCAGAATCCGCATCATATTTCGAATGTTCATAGAATCCATTCCAATCAGATAATCAAATTCATTATATTCTCTCTTTTGTAACTGACGTGCCCGGTGATCTCCGCATGGGATGCCGACTTCTTTTAATTTCCGCCGTGTACCGTGGTGAACCGGATTCCCGATTTCCTCTCGGCTGGTAGCTGCGGAATCAATACAGAACTGATCGGCAAGATGGTGCCTGTTGATCAAATCCTGGAACACATATTGTGCCATGGTGCTGCGGCAGATATTGCCGTGGCAAATGAATAATACTTTCAACATAATTTTTTCGTACCTTTCTTTGCCATGTTTTGCCTGGATTTGCTAGGTTTTTTCGCCTTTTTCAGCGTTTTTTCTTAACATTGTAAAAATCTCTAATTTGGCATAAAATGGCATACTTTTGTATAGTTTGGACCCCATTCATGCTATGAATAATGCTAAAATCATGTTATGAATTTGAGGTCTTAACATTGCTGTTTTTCTTGAATTTACTGGGGTTTTGGAGATTTGTTCTTTTCACCCAAATGAATCATTCATGTTAAACCGGGCATTTTGTGTTAATATGCCACGATTTTTCGGCTATTTTTCAGCCTATACAATATTCATTTTCTCTACTTCATCTCTTGCATCTTCGAAACTCACATGAGTATACACATCTAAAGTTACACCAATTTCAGAATGTCCCATCAAGTATTGTAATGTCTTCGGATTCATACCAGCTAACGCCATATTTGTACAATAGGTATGTCTACATACATGAGGCGTAATCTTCGGTATCTGTTCTCTGTAAATCTTATTGTATTTTTCACAAATATGATCAAAATACTTCTGCCAATGTAACGCAACCATCGGCATCCCATTCTTATCTAGATACAAGAATCCAACATATTTGCCTATCATAGGTTCTTTCTTCGGTGCCTTGCGATTCTTTAAAATCGTTTGAAAGCACTCAAATACATCCTGTGTCATTGGTAACACTCGCTTACCAGCGTTTGTTTTCGTTGGCTCAATGATATATTCCATATCAGAAAGTCGCTGCAATTGATGATTGATATCTATGGTTCGTTCTCTCATATCAATATCATGAATCGTCAAACCACAAAATTCTGAAATTCTCATTCCAGTTTTAAATAAGATGTAAACACCTTCATAATACTTCGAAAAATGAGGATCGTCTTTAATAAATTTCAGAAACATTCTTTCCTGTTTTTTCGTAATAGCTTCTCTACGGATAGAATCATTGATAATGATTGTTGCAAGCTGAAATTCAAATGGATTCTTTAGCAGCACATCATCGTCAACAGCCATCTGAAATGCGGGACGAAGCACACCACGAATGGTATGAATTGAACTGTAACCACGTCCACTCTTCTGCATCTGAATCAGCCATAACTTCGCATCTGAGATACGAATATCACTAATCTTACGGCTACCAAATTCTTCCTTTTTTAAAACATTTATTACTGTCTTGTAACCGGTCTGCGTAGATTTGCGGACACCTGTTTTTAATCCAACATAGCGTTCCACCAAATCTAAGACTGTGTAACTGCTTTCAGAATATTTTCCGTACAAAAGCTGTTTCTTTTGTAACTTTTCAATCTGTTCTCTCAGTGATACACATTCTTTTTTCCCTGCCGGTAGCTTATCTGTCGGTTCCAGTTTCCAACTGTAAAATGATTTCTGTTTCCCATTCTCATAATATGAATAACGGTATCTGCCATCTTTGTTTTGGCTTTCTCCTTCTCTCAAAAGTCGATTCTTGTGATCTTTTCTTCCTGATTTCATAGAAATTTCCTCCTTAAAATAGGAGAAGCCTTTGCCATAGCATACTGTTAATATACCATGAAAGAGGCTTGGTTTCTATGAAATTATTACAAATTCATTAGCTGCCCCATATTTCAAATGTATTTATCCTTCCACTATTAAGTGTATAAAATTTAGCTGCAGCCAGTACTTCTTGATATTTATCTGGTAATACGGCATTTCTACTAATAGACGGTTGAACAACATACATGTCAGCAACCAAACGCTTATCACTACGCAATACTTGCTTCAATTCTTCTAGTTTACCTCTAATTAAAATACATTTTCCGCCTTTTCTACGGGATAATATTTTTTGTAATAGTACCGATTTTGTTTTCAACCATATCGATGACTTAATCGCCTGTTGTAATACTTCATATATATCATTTACATCACTATTAAAATTAGCTGCTTTCATTGCTTTAACATGAAACATAGAAATTCTAATTGTCGTATCTGTTTCACTTATAGCAATAAAATCTGCCATTTCTCCTGTACCGTGATCAAAAATCAAATATTTATATTCTGAATCGGCTTCCAATATAGTTCGAACTGTATCCTGAATAGATATCATTTTAGAATTTTCATCAGAACATTCTTTTCGTATATTTGTTCCATACTTTTTCCAATCAATAGAAATAATATTATCATACGAAAATACAATCATATTAGGATTTCCCTCTAAAATTTCATTTGCAACAATCAATTTGTCGTCCGTTGTTTTAAATTGTAACGGATACAAGCTAAAATAATCACATAGCGTCATTCGACTCCGACCATCTCTAACATGAATTTCACTTTCTTTTGACGTGTATTTTCCTTCCAAATCACATTGTAAAAACTCTTTTACTCCATCAATTTCTATTGCTAATGTTATAATATCATCTTTTATATCGTTAACTAATATTATAACATCCGTCAAAAGATGCTGTGTCACCTCTTCTGCAGTTAAATATATTGTAGGTGGAGATGTATATGTTCGCTCATCAAAGAAGCTGAAGACAATGTTAGTTGGATATTTATTCAATTTATGTGGTATTGGTAATAAATCGTAATTTGTATTAGTTTTTACTACTATATCATTATTTGCAATCCTTGTACCACACTCGTCACACCATATTATATATTCCGGTATCGACAAATATGTACTACTCCATACTTTAGAACCACTACTATATCCAATCGTTACAGGAGTATCTGCTTTTAGTGCTTTACAGAAAGCATGTCCAGCTGATCTCATCCTTCCAGTGGCTTCGTCTATAGCTGCAGCGGTATTAGAACCCGCATAAATTCTATAAGATTCACCATTTTCAGCGTATCGATTTTGCATTCCTGTATTAAAAAATTCAAAATTTGTCATTTCTCCCAAAACACGATGCATTTCATTTCTTGGTATTTTTTGTATCCCATCTGCAAAGCTTTCTGCTATATCCACATAAAATGGTTCACTCTTATTTTGAGAATAAATAAACAATAAAGAAGTGCTTTTTTGATAATGAACAATATACAATAAGTTTTCCACATCACAAACCTGGTCACCAGCTAACCATATTGGGCTTTCTTTATTTTGTGTAATAGCAACCACCGTATTAGTAAAAGTGTCTCTATATATTTCATTTTCCACATGACAAATATCTGGAAAATTTCTCTCAATATGAAAATTCGCCACTCGAAAAACTTTTGCATGACAATTAGGTCTCACATTATGGAGTGATATATGACTATCAACATCGTGTTCATCTTTTATAAAATGTCTAATAGCCTCTTGATTAGTGATATCTTCGTCAATTTTTTTCTCACTCATATCAATAATCATCTCTTGCCATATTGCATCATTAGAAAATAATTTTTTGTTCTCTATCTTAAGTTGTTCATCATTCATAGCTATAAATTTGGCATTACCTATATTAGACGCATTTGTTCTTGCAAAACGTCCTATAAATTGTAATGTACTAGCCAATGACTTATGTGGTTCATGAATAGCCGCTATTTTCAAATTCGGAAAATCAAAGCCTTCTCCAAGCATATTAACACATATGATACCGTCAATTGTCCCATCTTTCAAATCTTCAATCGTTTTTTGAACACTACTATATGTAGTAGAACTGTCAATTCGCTTCAACTTTAATCTGGTTTCATTTTTATATAATTCTTCCAAATTCTTTGCTTTTTCTTTTGTATCAGTCCGTACCATCAAATAATGAACATACCCTTGCTCACGATCATTAACAAAAATTCTTTCCGCCTCATGAGCAATTAAAACATCCTTATTGGGAGCCTCTTCTATAGGAACATATGTTATCTCTCCAAAAATTCCATCTTGATATGCCCTAGAAAGTGGATATGTGTAAATTATACGCCCTTTTAATTCTTTTTTATCTAAGCGAAACGGAGTTGCTGTCACAAGTAATGATTCTGCATGATTCATATTTGTTAATATTTTCTGCCATGTTTCCGCCGGACAATGATGTGCCTCATCAATAATTACATAATCAAATTCTTCTTTTATTTCACTTTCAGATAATGTTGCTGCCACCAAAGGTGTCGCAACAACAACATCAGCATTAATTAAAGAATCCCTCTGTTCAATAGAATAAGATGTTTTTAATTCATATGATTTCGGACACATTGCGTCCCTGTGAAATACTCCAATCTTTTTTAATGTACGTAATTCTCTAAAATCATCATATATCTGTCCTCTAACCATTATACTAGGAGTAACAATAAGAACTTTTTTCTTCTGTAAAATGTATGGTGCCATCATCAACACTGCCGTCTTTCCAGAACCTGTTGGCATCACGACAATTGCAGCTTCATTTGTACATAAAGTATTATGTGATGCGATTGCAAATATCGCACCTCTTTGTGCGTTTCTTAATCCTGCTTGTTCTTCCTTATCATATGGAAAACGAATATTTTTGTACTGTTGTATAAAATAATTCATCATATGTCCTCCCGTAAATCGCAAAAAGGACTTCCGTAGAAGCCCTTCTCCACTACTTCAACACATCTCTCAATGCCCTGAATTTCGCCATTGCTTTTATGTTATTTTCTGTCGTCCATTGCTCAAACCACTCTTTTTCTTCCGTTTTATATGGATCTGCGACGAATCGTTTAATAAACTTCGTCAGCTGACTTCTAAAAGACCAGTTCAAATCTGATGTATCGTTTACTACATCAAAATCTACTATTGTCTGCTGTGCATCCACAATTCCTAACAGATATCTAAGAATCAGAATATCCGCAAAAGTAAATGGCTTCACGTCGTAGTCTAACTGCATAAGCGACATATACGGACCACCCTGTTTTGTATCGTCTGTTACTAATGAATATGCGCCAATCGTCTGAGCCAAGGAAATTGCATAGACTTCTCCCAAATCACCAGTTCCATATAACAAACGATTTTCCTTTACGTTGTTTTCAAACATCTTATATACACATTGCTCTTTCAGTTTAGCATCGGTATATACCTCGATTTTACCAGCCTCGATATCTACGTCAACCGCCTCCAAAACTGCCTTTCCATGATGTTCCAATTCAACGTTTCGAATCTGCTCGTATATAAATAATCCATCTTTAAAAATATCAAACAATATGCTTTGCATATTTGCTCGATATAAATGGATGATTATATTTGTGTCTAAAGAGGCTCTCAATCTACAATTCCTCCTAATAAAGAATCTAAGTCATCTTCTTCTGCTTCTTCCCTTTCTACCAACTTGTCACTGACATCCTCAATTGTGAGATGATAACATTCCAACGCCTTTTCCAGAGTTTCCTGCGGAATAGCATTATGATTATAATTATCAATCACATATTCAATATACTCATGTGGAATTTCAATTTCTCCAGTTGCTTCATTTAAACGCTGGTTACCACCAACGCTTCTAAGAAGATTTCCCACTCGCAACTGGATACGCGCATTATCCAATTTTGTTCTTTCATTCCCACTAATCTTTTCAAGGTTCTCCAACCTGTTTAATGCCATCTCAAAACTTACATTAAACTCAGACATGATTCTAGCTATATCCATTGCAGTTAATCCTTTAGATTTAAAATCCACAATTTCCAAATCAAGAAACTTATCTACTTCATCCTCTGGCATTAATAAACACGATGCAAAATAATTGGCTTCCTGTTCTTTCTCATCCGTGCTACGCCCAGCTATCGTAACTGCATCGTCAATAAAAGAATTTGCTCTTTCCAGGTGCAATACAATATGGCCGATTTCGTGAGCCAAAGTAAAGATTTCTCTCGCCAATCTACTGCATGTATTTGTAAAGACCACTATATCATTGTCTTTCTTCATAACGAAGCCCAGATCAGCTTCTTCACCAAGTGGATATCTCAATAGCTTGTATCCTAATCTTTCGCACTCTTTAAACAAGTCGATAATACCATAGCGACTAACTTTACATTTTTCTCGAAGAGCATATGCTTGTTTTCTGATATCACGTTTTCTACTTTCCAGCATTATACTCCTCCTTTAAATATTTTCTTTATGTTGCAGTTTTTCATTCAAATGCTTATTAGCGTAAAATAAATCAAGCATATCAAAAATTTTCTTTGAAGATGCTTTTTCAGCACCTACTCGATATTCTACTACCGGAGTTTCATCAAGAACTCTTGTGATATCTCCAACCTGTACCTTTAATACACTTGCAATTTTAGCCAAAACATCTAATGTAATATTGTTAGTTCCACTCTCTATACGAGCATACTTCTGTCTGCTGATTCCAATTTGATCTGCAATTTGTTCTTGCGTAAAATTAGAAGCACTTCTTAATGCTTTGATGCGACCTCCTAATAATTCGTTCATGATTTCTCCTCCATTCTTGTAATTATATTCTATCATTGCGAATTTGGCGCGTCAATATGTGTGTTGCATTTTTGTAACATTGTTTTTTTATATGTTATGTTTTTAAAATATTTTTATTCTTATTTCATTGATTTCCCACCTTCCCCACCTCTACTTTCGCCTCTTCATACCCAAAGTGCGTATACACATCCATGGTCGTCGCCACTTCTGAGTGTCCCATCAGATACTGTAACGATTTCGGATTCATTCCTGCCCTGGTCATATTGGTACAGTAGGTATGCCTACACACATGCGGCGTAATCCACGGTAACTGTACCGTATGCGTTCGATTATATTTCCCTACCATATGATTAAAATATTTCTGCCAATGCCCTGCCACTTTTGGCATCCCATTCTTATCTAGAAACAAAAATCCAATTTTATTATCAATCATCGGCTCCACTTTCGGTCGTCTTCTCGCTTTCAATATACGTTGAAAGCATTCATACACACCCTGCGTCATTGGAAGGTCTCTGATTCCACAATCTGTCTTTGTTTGTGTGATTACATATTGCATATCCGATAATCGAAGTAACTGATGGTCCACATGAATGATTCGCTCCTTCATATCAATATCCGCCAATGTCAATCCACAGAATTCTGATATACGAATCCCTGTATGAAATAAAATGTACACTGCATCATAATATTTATTGTAATGTTTGTCCGTCTTGATGAATTCTAGAAAACGTTCCTGTTGTTCCAGTGTGACAGAGATTCTTTTCTGGGAATCATTTTTAATCACATCCTGCGTATTAAAGTTGAACGGATTCTTCAATAACAGATCATCATCCACTGCCATCTGAAATGCCGGTTTCACTACACCTCGTATATTATGAATAGAACTGTAACCTCTTCCGCCATTCTGCAATTCTATAAAGGTATGATTCACAGTTATTCAAAGAAAGCATATCCATGGGATAACGCCTGTA
>ERZ1106969.941-NODE-941-length-24543-cov-11.041081_pt1 | contig 24543 bp, 17 predicted proteins | sample MGYA00403685_ERZ1106969 | MGnify/ENA primary metagenome ERZ1106969 (study PRJEB35170, sample SAMEA104062416) | human gut metagenome | biome: human gut; feature: human-associated habitat; material: faeces | place: Denmark | collected 2012-05-18 ... | reverse complement strand
ATACACCTACACTTGAGATCATGGCTGCAGTTACTATCCTTCGTGATGAAATGCCGGAACTTAAGATCCGTGTTGTTAACGTTGTCGACCTGTTCAAACTGGAATCTGACCACAAACATCCACACGGCTTAAGTGACGCAGAATATGATGCAATCTTCACAAAAAATAAACCTGTCATCTTTGCATTCCATGGATATCCAACACTGATCCATGAGCTTACTTATGAGCGTCACAACCACAATATCTCTGTTCACGGATATCAGGAAGAAGGTACTATTACTACACCATTCGATATGCGTGTACAGAACCAGATTGACCGTTTCAATCTTGTAAAGGATGCCATCATGCATCTTCCACAGCTTGGAAACAAAGGTTCCTTCTTAATCCAGAAGATGAATGACAAGCTTGTTGAGCACAAACAGTATATTGCTGAATATGGCCAGGATCTGGAAGAGATTCGAAACTGGGAGTGGCATAAATAAATCCGTCTAACAGATGATAAATTCCTTATAAATATAATAAGTCATCAGGATTCACATCATGTGGATTTCCTGATGACTTTTCTATTTCAGCGGTTCTGTTCTTTCCGTTCTGCCAAAAACTTCTGGAATGCTTTAGATGCAATACTTTGAGGATATTCTGTATCATGGATCAGAATAATGCTTCTCTCCGGAAGTGTTTCATTTACATCTATCTCAAAAACCTTTCCGGATTCCAGATCATCTCCGGCAAATTCTTCTGGCAGGAATCCGATTCCCATATTATACCGTACTGCCGGGAGAATCATATCTGTAGTCGCCAGCTCTACATCCGGCGAAAACTGCAGTCCATTTTTTGAAAAATACTCATTCAAAAATCTCCTGCTGATTGCCTCGGAAGTCAGGCTGATCCATGGATAGGCTGAAAGTTCCTCCAACGAAGTCTTCCTCCCCTTCAGCTCCGCAAAACGACTGCCTCCGATCAGAATTTCCCTATACTTTCGCACTACTTTCATTTTCAGTGGCTCTGCTAACTGTAAAGAAGCAGATACAACTGCAAGATCTACTTTACCCTCTTTTAAGGCATTTACAGAATCTGTAGTGCTGTTATTAAGAATTTTAAAATGCACATTCGGGTATTGAATATTAAAGTCTCTGACTGCCTCGAACAAATAACAGTGCAATGCTGTCTCTGTTGCACTGATATAAATGGTCCCGTTCTCAAGGCTGATCAGATTATTAAGATTATCCTCGGCTTTGAAAAACTGAGCACAGCCTGCTGCTACATACTGATAGAAAATCTTTCCCTCAGGAGTCAGTTTCATGCCACTTTTGCTTCTGGTAAACAGTCTGCACCCTAATATATTTTCTAGATTATGTATCGTCCTGGTCACAGCCGGCTGGCTGGTCTTTAATACTGATGCTGCCTTTGTCAGATTCTCATATTTTGATACGTAATAAAAAACTTTATAATATTCAAAATTTGCGTTCATTCTGTTCTCCGTCTGTCATTGTCTTATGTACAGTAACATATTTTACGCGCCTATTCTATCACAATTCTTTTTTCTGTACAATCTGATATGTCCAGAGTGTGTATTACTGTTTACTTCGTTATTACTATTCTCAAAAATAATCTCGTTTTCTTCATTGCGTTTTTTTGCACAATACAATATAATAATTTCAGAGTTTATTTATGCAAAAAGACGAAAGGATGTACATATGAAACACAAAAAAGACTGGTATAAAGATCTGGTGATCTACCAGATTTACCCAAGAAGTTTTAAAGATGTCAACAATGATGGAATCGGTGATCTGAAGGGAATGATTGAGAAGCTGGATTATCTTAAGGAGCTTGGCATCAATGCAGTATGGATGTCTCCTGTCTATGCTTCTCCGAATGTGGATAACGGTTACGATATTTCTGATTACTTCGCGATCATGGAAGAATTCGGAACTATGGAAGACTGGGATGCTTTCCGCGACGGTGCACATGAACGAAGCATCGCCATTATCATGGATCTGGTCCTGAACCATTCTTCAGATAAACATAAATGGTTCCTAGAATCAAAGAAATCCCGCAATAATCCTTACAGTGATTACTATATCTGGCGTGATCCTGCACCGGACGGAGGCGCACCCAACTGCTGGATGTCCGTATTTGGCGGAAGCGCCTGGGAATATGTTCCTGAACGTGGACAATACTATCTCCATTTCTTTGCCAAAGAACAACCTGATCTGAACTGGGATAATCCGGAAACTAAAGAGAAAATTTTTGATATTATCCGTTTCTGGAATAAGAAAGGTGTTGACGGATATCGCATTGATGCCATCAGTTATCTTGACAAAGGACTGGACGGACGTGCAGATATGAATGAACCCATTGGTACTGTAGCGTGTGTAAATCTGGAGGGAACCCACCGCTACATCCGTGAAATGGTTGCAGAAACAATGACTCCCGACAATCTGATGAGTGTAGGAGAAGTTAATATCAACAATGAACAGGATGCCATCAACTATTCCAGCGCAGCAAGCAAAGAATTTAACATGGCTATTCCATTTGTCCCTCCGATTGTTGAAATCCAGACATGGTCACCAGAGAAAATGAAACGTGATCTTAAGAAAGATTATGAAATCCTGAAAAAAGACGGATGGTGGGCAAGATTTTTAAGTAATCACGACAAACCGCGTCAGGTTTCCCTTTACGGAAATGACAGAGAATTCTGGTCAGAATCTGCAAAAATGCTGGCATGTTATCTACACACACTTCCCGGTACCCCCTTTGTTTTCCAGGGCGAAGAATTTGGAATGACCAATGTTGCCTTCCCATCTATCGATGATTACAATGACATTGATACCCGCAATTATTATAAAACCATGATCGAACAGGGAGCTTCTCCTGAAGAAGCACTGGCAGAATCCAGAAGTATCAGCCGTGATAATGCAAGAACGCCTATGCAGTGGAACGACAGCCCAAACGGCGGATTTTCTGAGCATACTCCGTGGCTGGGTGTCAATCCAAACTACAAACTCATTAACGCAGAAAGCCAGATGAATGATGACTGTTCTGTTTTCAGATTCTACCAGAATCTCATCGCACTGCGTAAGAAACATCCGGTAATGGCTCATGGAGATTTCAAACTCTGCTGCCCGGAAGATGGTCCGGTAATTGCCTATACCAGAAGTTACCAGGATGAAACATGGCTGGCAGTGCATAATTTCTCTGCATCCATGCAGAAATTCCATTATGGCGCTGAAGATATTGAATTACCGTGCAACACTCCCGTAATCATTTCCAATTACGGAGAAAATGAAGTTGAATACGGAATTGGAACACTTGTACTCAAACCTTACGAAACTGTTGTGTTCCAGTTACATTAAGCAACTTCATCAATACAGACAGTAAAAAGCAGAACCATTGAATCACTATCCCTCAATGGTTCTGCTGCTTTTGTGTATTTGTTTTTCATTTATTTGACTGCCATTACTTTGCATTTCTTTTTGTAAAATGCAATACCGTACTTCAAGTGCTTCTCCATTCTCAGAAACAGTTTTCTTAAAATATTCCATAATCTGTGTCAGAAAAATATTACGTATTTCCATATTAGGAATGGTAAGCATGAACGTATTTGCATCTTTTCTTCCGGTCTGTGTGAGATATCCCGTAGTAAAAAGAACACTCCATAGGTTTTCAATCGAAGCATACATATCCTGATATGTCAGTTCCTGATGAATCTCCTTTACAATTGTTTCTCCTGCTATCAGTTTCTCAATTTCCTTTCTGACCGTTCCCTTATCAGTCTCCTGAATAAAGCGTTTCACCGCTTCATTACTGCTAGTATTAGACCAGTAATTCTGTGGCTGCGCCATATTGTTTATACGCAATTCATCACAATAATTTATCACATCCCAGGGACAGTAAACCTCTACATTTCCAAACCGATATCCGTCATACCACATTTTTATTTCATCATAATGCTCAGAAAGTTCATAATATTCCAATATATTCTTTTTGGAAGTTTCTTTTTAATTTGTTTCAATAGACACACTTCCCTTTATATTTTGATATATTAAACTCTAACTTTTATAAAGTGTAACATATTGCTATTGAATTCGTCTATCAAAATTTCTTTACATCCCATAATGTTTCTATTAATATCCCATCGTCTATTCATCCTTACAATACAACTGTAATTGTACTATTTTCTGCATTTAATAATAGTACCATATTGGAGCAAAATAGAGATTGCCAGCAATTTAACCACTGACAATCTCTATTTTTTATTTTATCAATCAGATCACTCTGAAATCTCGACAACTATTCATATGACAGAATGTCACTCTTTAGCAGTTTAACAAGAGAAATCTTTCATCCAATCGGCTCGAAGTCTACAGCTCCATGTTTACACAATGGGCAGATATAATCTTCCGGAAGTTCATCACCTTCGTAGATATATCCACAGACTTTACATACAAATCCTTTCTTACCTTCTGTTTCAGGTTTCGGTTTTACATTTTTCTGATAATAGGTGTAGCTCATTGTCTCCTGGTCACTTACCACGCGGGCTTCTGTCACACTGCAGATGAACATTCCGTGAGTTCCCAGATCTACATACTGCTCTACTTTCAGGGACATAAATGCGTTGATATATTTGTCCAGGAATATCAGTCCGTTATCAGAACGATTCACCTTCTGTCCCGCAAATTTATCCACGCTTCTTCCACTCTGGAAACCAAACTGTTCAAATACAGAGAACGGAGCTTCTACAGAGAGACAGTTTACATTCATCACCCCTGTCTGCTTGATAACATGGTGAGAATAATTTGTCTTATTGATATTAACTGCAACGCGGAACGGAGAGTCTGTCAGCTGTGTAACTGTATTAACGATCAGTCCGTTATCCTTTTTACCGTCATTTGATGTCACTACATAGAGACCATAACCAATGCGGAATAATGCTGTCATGTCATTTTTATTTGCCAGTTCATCATTCTTTGCAATATATTCCTTACAAAGCTCGGAAGCCATCGCTTCCATCTGATCTCTGTTTTCCTGATTTACTGCGGACATGATCTTCACTGTGGTGTCCAGCCAGTTGATCTTCTTACATTCAGAAAGCATATTTTTCATTACTTTTGCTGCCAGAGGTGCCCAGGAACCGTTTTCAATAAGACCTACTGTACGGTTCTGGAAATTATGCTCTGCCAGACGGGTAATAAAGTCATTCATAAACGGATAGATTCCTGCATTATAAGTAGTTGTTGCCAGTACCAGCTTACTGTAGCGGAATGCATCGCTGAGTGCCTGAGACATATCATCTCTTGCCAGATCATAAACAACTACTTTCGGACATCCCTTGCTCTTTAATTTCTCCACAAACTGATTGACTGCTTCTTTGGTATGTCCGTATACAGAAGTATATGCAACTACGATTCCTTCTTCCTCCGGTGTGTAAGAGGACCAGGTATCATAGAGGCTGATATAATGTCCCAGATTTTCTGTAAGTACCGGACCATGTAACGGACAGATGATCTGAATATCCAGAGTAGCTGCTACTTTCAGAAGTCTCTGTACCTGTGCGCCATATTTACCAACAATACCGATAAAGTATCTTCTTGCTTCATCATCCCAGTTTTCTTCCACATCCAGAGCACCGAACTTACCAAATCCATCTGCTGAAAAAAGAACTTTATCTGTGCTGTCATAAGTCACCATAACCTCCGGCCAATGTACCATTGGCGCAAATACAAAAGTAAGATTATGATTTCCCAGACTCAGTGTAGAACCATTCTCTACTTCCAGTTTCTGCCCTTCCAGATCCAGTCCGAAGAAATTTTTGATCATTACAAATGTCTTCGCATTGGCTACTACTGTAGTGCCGGGATATACTTCCAGAAAGTTCGCTACATTTGCTGCATGGTCAGGCTCCATATGCTGAACGATCAGATAGTCCGGCTTACGTCCGCCCAGTGCCTGTTCAAGATTATCCAGCCATTCATGTTTGAAATTGGCATCTACAGTGTCCATAACTGCAACCTTGTCATCCAGAATCACATAGGAATTATATGCCATTCCGTTTGGCACTGCATACTGTCCCTCAAATAAATCTACCTGATGGTCATTCACTCCGACATATTTAATGGTATCTGTAATCTTCATATTTCTGCCCTCAATTCTTTCTTTATAGTATATCGTCTGTCCGTTACTATTCAGCAATCTGCTGTCACTCAACGTTAATAAGTTATAGTTGCTATGCATCCTTAATTTGTTTATGTTTTTATATTATACTATTTTAATCCAATTTTCAAGTCCTTTTGGTAATTTTTTTCATTTATTTATGAGATTTTGTTATTGTTCACACACCACTGTCCCGCGAGGTGTTTTGGCATGAATATTCCAAAATCCCGAGACATACAAGCCAAAATTCCATTGCCGCAGGCAATCTGGAATGAATTTGGACTACGTTACTGTGAACGGAGTGAACAGTAACGAGATTTTTCATAGAGTCAGGTGGATATCCTCAATTGAAGCAGGGCTTACTTAATTTGGTTAATTTACAGTATTCTCTGAAATTATTACAAGTATACTCAAAAAACAGCAGAACAGATACAAATTATCCATCCTGCTGACGTTCCTTCCATAGCAATCTGCGTAAATAATATATTAATCCAGTTCAATAGAATTTCACGCTCTGCTGAACCACATCACAATTCATTATTTTCCAAAATTGCAATACTCATAATGTAGTTATAATCTTATACAATGCTTCCACGCTGTACGGCAGTATCCTCTCATCCAATTGAAATTTCGGATGATGCAGAGGATGATTCTCTCCTGGTATTCCCGCAAGAAATACTGTGAAAAGTCCTCTGGTTTCTCTAAAATATCTGTATGCGTTGTCACCGGAAAGAAACAACTCATCTTCTCCTTCCAGAACAAATTTATCTCCGAATACTTCTGCACCCACTACCTTTGCTGTCTCTGTAAGTTCCTCATCATTGGCAAACGCATATACCGGATCTTTTGGAAATTCCATACGGATCTGTGTGCCAGTCTGCTTTTCAATTTCCTGCAGATTTCTCTCCAGTTCGTGCTCAAGTGCCATGTAAGTTTCTTCATGAACTGCGCGTATATTTCCGTTTAATACCACATGGTCTGCAATAATATTCGTATATTCACCGCCATGGATCGTACCCGTACCCACAATATATTTTCCTGAATCCGGATGCTGTTTTCCAAAACTTTCATTCAGATCATGAATGGCACTTATCACTTGAGCAGCTGCATAAATTGCATCAATCCCCTTATCCGCTTCACACCAGTGACTGGATTTTCCATGAACATGAATCTGCATACTGTTGATCATGGAAGATGCCTGTCCCTGATGCACTGCCATTCCAAATGTCATGTCCGCTGCGTAATGAAACATCAGAAATGCATCTGCTTTCGGATTCTCTAATGCTCCGGCCTGAAGCATTCTTTTTGCACCTTCACCAATCTCCTCTGCAGGTTCAAAAAGGAACCGGAGCCTGACCGGAAAACTTTCCTGCATTCTTTGCTCTTCTGCCACAATTTTTGCAAGGATCAGTGCTGCTGCCAGGATCATATCGTGACCGCAGGCATGCATACATCCCTGATTTACTGATGCATATGGCAGATTTGTCTGCTCCTGTATGGGCAATGCATCCATCTCCGCCCTGAGTACAACCAGTTTCTCCCTGTTTCTCAGAGATGGAAGTTCCGCGATCAATCCTGTAGGTTCTATCGGCACAATCTCATATCCCAGTTTCTCCAGATATTTCCGGATATATGCAGACGTCTCCACTTCCTGAAGTGCCAGCTCCGGATGTTGATGAAAGTAATGTCTCAATGTGATTAATTCTTCCGTATATTTTTCTATATTCATCTGTTTTCCAACCTTTGTTCTCAGGGATTACCATTTTCATCTTCCGACATACTCAAAACCGCATTCGGACGTTCCAGGCAGAACTTCTGTATCTCTTCCAGAAATCTCTGACCGTATTTCTTTAGCTTATTCTCGCCCACACCGGAAACCTCAAGCATTTCTTCTTCATTTGATGGACATTTGATGCACATATCTATCAGCGTCTTATCACTGAACACGATATATGGAGGCATGGCTTCCTCTTTTGCAATTTCCAGACGAAGTTTCCGCAGGGCTTCAAATAAATCGTAACCTGCTGCCGTAAGCGCATCTGTACTGCGTTTTCTGACAGATTTCTGGGGCTTTTTCTTTTTATCCGGTTCTTTTTCCTCGTAAGTACGCATGATCACGTGAGTATTTTCATCTCTTAGCGGAGAAATATCGCCCAGTTTCAGCACACTGTAACGTTCCTGTGTCTGATAGAGATATCCCATCTCAGTCATCTGGCTGATCAGTGCCCTGAGTTCTGCCTCACTGTGATCATTCAATGCTCCATAAGATTTATACTTATCTGCTCCAAGCTCCCTCAACCGGGCTCTCTTAGCCCCCAGCAGAGTACCAAGCACAATTGTCAGTCCATACCTTCCTCTCGTCTCAGCCACACAGTTCACTACCCACTTCGCCTCTCTGGTCATATCTGTCTCATGGTATTCTCTGTGACAATTTCCACAATTATCACAGGGACCGAAGGTCTTTTCACCGAAATACTCCAGAATATAATTTCTCAGACATCCTGTTGTTTTACAATATCCTTCCATGATCTGAAGCCTTCGTATATCCCGCTGACGAATGAGAAATTCATCCTCTTCATCCACATCGGAAAAATCTTTGTTATCCAGAAGCATTCGGTCGATCATAACATCCTGTGCAGAAAACAATAGAACGCACTGGGAATTCTCTCCGTCACGCCCTGCACGTCCTGCCTCCTGATAATAATTCTCCATACTCTGCGGCATATTGTAATGGATCACATATCTCACATTGGATTTATCAATCCCCATTCCAAATGCATTTGTTGCAATAATAACAGGAGTTCTGTCATAAATGAAATCATCCTGATTCTTTTTTCTGGTTTCATTATTCAGTCCTGCATGATATCTGGTAACAGCAACTCCTTTTTGGAAAAGCAGTTCAAAAAGATTGTCCACATTTTTTCTTGTAGAGCAGTAAATAATCCCGCTCTCTGTTGGATGTCTGTCTATGTAATCCATCACAAAATCGTCTTTTCGCCGGATATTTTCCACGCTGTAATATAAATTCTTTCTATCAAACCCGGTGATCACTACTTTCGGATCTTCCAGATTTAAAGTACAGAGAATGTCGTTCTTTACTTCCTCTGTTGCAGTTGCGGTAAAAGCACTGACGATTGGACGACCGGGAAGATTTTTTACAAAGTCTACGATTTTGACATAGCTTGGTCTGAAATCCTGGCCCCACTGTGAAATACAATGTGCCTCATCCACTGTCACCATGGAAATCTCCACCTGTCTGGCAAATTCCAGAAACTCATAATTTTCCAGACGTTCCGGTGCAACATAAATAATTTTGTATCTTCCTCCTGCTGCCAGGTACAACGCCTTGCTAATCTGACTTTCCGACAGTGAAGAATTGATAAATGCGGCATGTATTCCCACTTCATTCAAAGCCTTTACCTGATCCTGCATCAGTGAGATCAGAGGAGAAATTACAATCGTAATTCCTGACAGCATCAGTGCCGGTACCTGATAACAGATGGATTTTCCGGCTCCTGTCGGCATGATTGCAAGCACATCCCGGTGTTCCAGAATGGACTCCACAACACTCTCCTGCCCTTCTCTGAATGTATCATATCCAAAATAAGTCTTTAAGGTTTGTACTGCCTGTCTGTTCACCTGAAGCCTCCCTCTGCATTTTAATCTATTTTAATCTCTTTTTCAGCTCCTGAATCAGTTCGGAATAGTCTCTGTGCTGCATCTTCGGAAATGCCTTGATGATACGCCCCTGACCGACAACGGTATGATTGGTAATAGAACTGGACAGTTCCTCAAACTGAGCCTGAAGCTCCGCTCTTTTTATACGAAGCATTTCGATAGATTTTTCTCGCTGTGCGGCAGTTGCATCACGCAGTTCTGCTGCTGCAAGAGTTGCCTGAACCTTTCCTTCTCCCACTTTCTGTGCTGTGCCAATCGTAGTCGTAGCCAGTGTATCACTCAGTTTATCACTTATAATTCTCAAATCTGAGCGAACCTTATCCAGTCTGGTAAGCTTTTTATTCAGTCCCTGGATCACTGCTACCGTCACAATAAAATCTGTCAGATACACAGCATACAAAACTGCTATCACAATCCATTCCCAGGTTGCAGGTGTATGTAACGCATGTGCCTCTACATACTTCTGGAAAACTTTTACTACCATAACGATAGCCAGTCCCCAGATCAGAGAAAACTCCAGGCAAATGTAGCCATGAAAATTAAAGGGTTTATCTGAATAATCCCACCATCTTGCGTGGAAACACACATCCAGCAGCCAGCCTGCAACCAACTCCACCGCAGTTGCCAGAACAATTCCAAACACAAAAATCATTCCATCACTCATCTGACGCCCGCTGCCCTGAATTGTATTGAGCAAAGCAAAAACAGAAAGCACCCCAAATCCATATACCGGGCAAACCGGTCCATTCAGGAAACCTCTGTTTATAACTTTTCCCAACGCTACTGCATGAAAAATAACTTCAACAACCCAGCCGCCAAAAGAATAAATAAGAAAATACAGACATATCTGAAAATACGTCATTCCACAAATCATTCGTTGCTCCTCCTTGCTTTCATCAAACCACTTTTCATATCCCATTATCACAGTTCAAACAGAAAACTTACCTGATTCAGTTAAACTTACCCCAGACTGTTTTGTAATGTACTGATCAGTTCCTCTATAACAATTGGTTTGGATAGAAATCCATCCATACCACATGCCAGTGCTTTCTTTCTGTCTTCGTCAAAAGCATTGGCAGTCATGGCAAGGATCGTAATTCCCGCCAGTGCCGGATCATCCAGTGAACGGATCTGCTCAGTAGCCTCATATCCGTTCATTACAGGCATCTGCACATCCATAAGCACCAGATCATAATCACCTGGTCTTGAATTCTTAACCTTCTCCACAGCCTCTGCTCCATCTTCCGCTGTATCAACCTGAAAACCATATTCACTAAGGAGTGCTACTGCAATTTCTCTGTTCAGTTCATTATCTTCCACAAGCAGTATGCGCCTGTCTCTGAAATCTGAATCTGCTGCCGGAAGGATATTATCATCTGCCCCGGCCTGCTTCTGTCCGATAGCAGCCATCAGAGTCTCTCTGATATCTGACATAAACATAGGCTTGGAGCAGAATGCAGTCACTCCTGCTGCCCTGGCTTCCACTTCAATATCTGACCAGTCATAAGCAGTCAGGATAATGATCGGCGTATCATCACCAAGACTACGGATCTGACGGGTAACTTCAATGCCGTTCATATCCGGAAGACGCCAGTCAATGATATAAGCATGGAATGCATCACCCATTTCCATAGACTGTCGTGCGCGGAGAACAGCCTCCTTACCGGAAAGTGTCCATTCCGAACGCATTCCAACCTTCACAAGCATCTTAGTCACACTGTCACAGGTATTGAAATCATCGTCTACTACCAATGCCTTCAGACCTTCCAGTTCTGCGATTTTCTCTATACGGTGATTCTCAGGCTGGATCCGCAATGGCAGACGGATAATAAATTCAGTACCTTTGCCCTGTTCTGTCTGAACCTCAATGGTTCCGCCCATCATATCTACGATGTTCTTGGTGATAGCCATACCCAGTCCTGTACCCTGAGTCCTGCTTACAGTGGAAGTCCGCTCTCTCTCAAAAGGAGAAAATATCTTCTGTACAAATTTCTGACTCATGCCGATTCCGTTATCCTTTACCCGGATTTCGTACAGTTCACAGCCTCTCTGTGTACCCGGATACTCTCTCAGCCGGACAGAAACGGTTCCGCCTGCAGGAGTAAACTTGATCGCATTGGACAAAAGATTCAGCAGCACCTGATTCAGCCTGGTCTTGTCGCAATAAACATCCTCATTGGTAACATCCATGACATCCATGTAAAGCTCTAACTGTTTCGCATGGATCTGTCCGCTGATAATGGTTTTCAGATCATGAAGAACCTCTGACAGACTGACTTCCGTCTCTTCCAGATGGATTTTCCCGCTCTCAATACGGCTCATATCCAGGATATCATTGATCAGTGAGAGCAGATGATTACTGGAGGAAAGAATCTTACCCAGATAATCCCGAACCCTTTCTTTATCATCAATGTTGCTTACAGCCAGTGTGGTAAAACCAATGATCGCATTCATTGGTGTACGGATATCGTGAGACATATTGGAAAGGAAGGTGCTCTTTGCCTTGTTTGCAGTCTCCGCAGCGCGGACCGCCTCAGAAAGGGCCTGATTCATTTTTCTATCAGAGGTACGATCTGACAGAACCAGGATATATTTCTTTTTTCCGTTTACCTCGCTGCCCATTGCAACGTTATGAAACCAGCGGTGTTCTCCTGTTTTCTGATGAACATATTCAAGATCCCATTCCTGCTGCTCATGAACCTGGATTTCTTCCAGATACTTCTTCTCCGGATCTTCAACGTCCCCGGGATGCAGTTTCCCAAGGACACAAATATCTTTACGAATCTGTTCTACTGTAATTCCCAGCAGTTTTTCCACATTGGGACTGACGTAATCTGCCTGATATGTTTTTGCATCCAGCATCAGGAAAACGTCATCTACATTCATTGACAGCTTTTGAAACAATTCGTCCCTGTACAGGATCTCCGTATCCTTTCTCTTCAGGTTTACCCTGTTTTTCCGGAGAATAATTCCAATAAAAAGGCCGGCAATACACACCGCTACTGCACTTACAAGCAGCACAGTGCTACGCTGCAGAACATTCATACTTGCATTGACGATATCAGCCTGGACAAGTCCCAGAAAGATCCAGTCCTGAGGTTTGGATTTCTCATAGACCAGATAGTAATCCTCTCCATCCAGATTTATCAGCATTGCATCTGTATGTCCTTCCTTAAACTCTTCTGAGAGTTTAAGAATCTCTTTTTCAGACATATTGGAATGTTCTCTCAGAATCCCAAAGAAATTATACACCTCTCCCCATGACTCAGAAGAATGATCCACAACAACACGGCCATCCGGATGAACCACATAACTCTGGGCATTTCCATTGAAAGCAGAAATATTCAGCACATTTACGATATCAGAGTTTTCATAGGCAATGGCAATGGCATCATATTCAAAGCCCTGATAACTTCCATGAGGCCTGGGAGTAGCAAAAACAAGGAGCTGGGATTTTCCGGGAACCGTTGCATTGGTTATCACATCATTTCCCTGCCGGATCTCATCTTCAATATTTTCCTGCAATCCCAGATACCCGGTTTCACCTGTTGCCATCTTATAGTTCCCGTCCGCTGACAGGAAATAAAAATCTAAAAAGCCTGCATCTTCCTGTGCTTTCTCTATATACTCACGAATTTCACTTTCATCGGAAGTGTTCTGCAAATATTCCCCCCATATATGGAGATAAGTCAGATTCTTATTTGTCAGCTCACTTAGCATATTATCAGACTGATGAAAAATTTCTGTCAGGTGAGAAACACTTTCCTCATAAACAGTCTTCGATACAAACCCCAAATATTGGAAAACAGTCAAAAGGATTCCAACAAATAGAGCAATAAGAACTGCTGCATTCCATCGTTTTCTCACAACCCGTTTCTTTCTGTTTGTATTATGATTCTTAACATCCATTCTTCTCACCTCAGAGTAATGTAGTCTTCAGGCTCTGCAAGAATGGCATTACCATCTGAAACATATGTTGTCCAGGTATCTTCCACAGAGGTATCCCCTCCATCAAATACAATATTTTCCTCTGCCGGATAAGCTTCCATATATTGTGGTGCTGCAAGGCAGGTCACAGTAAAAGTATCCTTGTCCTGAATCTGTTTTCCATTCTTTGTAACTTTACTCAATGTATAACCATTATCCGTTTCCCTGATTTCTACAGAAATACCGCTGAACACAGGCAGAGAGCCGCGGTTAAAGGGGATAAAGCCTCCCTGGTAGCCTTCTACGAAGTTTCTGACCGTTTCCTTCAGTTCTGCCCCGCTCATCTCACTGCTGTAAGCGGAAAGCTCGTTTGGCATAATCATGTTGCCTGCCATTTTTTCTGTATAACCGGCCTTCAGTACATTTCCTGTAAAGCTGTTTCCTGTTGCAATCAGCACATCCGTCCCATAAATACCGCGCAAAGTGTTTGCCATAACAGAATAGGCTTCATTGCCTCCGCTGGTATGGAAACGATTGGAATAAGTTTTCTTTGAATCCAACACAATATCCTCAGAAGTGGATTTTTCTTCAAGAAGCTGGGAATTAAATGACTGATAAGCCTGCTCTGCATTATATTCTCCTGAGATCATCTTAGACACCACATCCCTGGAAATGGAAAAAAAGTCATTTGACGCAATACGGATATACATATGGTTTTCTTCGATCACAGGTTTCACATCCTTCAGATATTCCGTAAGCCGGAAATCCACATCCTGGCTATAGCTTAACAGATCCTGCCCATCATAAATGATCCGGTTCTGCGCATCCTCTGAAAGCATTGTGTTCAGTACCTTCATTGCTTTCTGCCGACGTGTTTCATCCTTTGTCAGGTCACGGTTTAAAGCTATCTGGAAATATGGTGTAGTCATCAGCCACTTTTCGCCGTTCTGCTGAAAGAATGGCAGGAATGTTGTGTTAATGCCCTGATCCTGGAACATTTTTACACCGGCAGAACTGCCGAAATACATGGCAAGCTTACCACTTTTGTACATCTCAACCACATCATCATAATTCATATCCAGATCATCCTGGCTCAGCCCTGTATCCTGAATAAACTGCTCCATACGTTCAAAAGCCTCCGGCCAGACGGTACTGTCCAGACCTTCTCTCTTTGTATTGTCCGGGTCACTGTAGATGGTACGCCACTTACGTCCATCCCCAGAAGACAGCTCTGATGCAGACAGACCCTGCAGTGTTTCCATACAGGTATAATCATAGTAATAGTCTGCAGTAAACCCACGGATACCCACCTCATCAAATGCCTGGCAGGCAGAAACGAAACTTTCATAATCCGTTGGAAGAGGAATATCATACTTTTCAAAAAGATCTTTGTTCACTACAAAGCCATGGGCATCTGCACACACAGGAAGCCAGTTTACGCTACCATCCTGATTTCTGAAACTGTTAAGGTATGTATCATAGACAGCACCTGCAGCATTGGTTGTGGAAAGATCCATCAGACTGTCTTTCAGAGGACTTGCATCATGGAGGGAAAACCGGCAGCAGGTTATAATATCCGGCAATCCACCGTTTTCGTTCAGAAAACGATAGAAATCCAGATCATTATTGCCTACTACAAATTCAATGTTGATATCCGGAAGCTGTTCCTGGATGTATGGTGCGTATTTTTCATACAGATTTGTAGTCCATAGATACACTGTGATAGTTTCCGCGTCTTCTTTTTCCGTACTTTTCCTGCCACAGCCAGACAGAAATGACATGACTGTCACCATCACCAAAAGTACAGAAACTAACTTGTTCCATTTTTTCTTTTTCATTATGACTTCTCCCTCTGATTGCGTTTTACTAACTCATTGATCACTTTTACTAATAATTTCCCATCAACAGGCTTGGCAATATGTTCATCCATTCCTGCTTCCTTTGCTCTCATTTTGTCCTCAGTGAACGCGTTTGCTGTCATGGCAATGATCGGTATCACTTTTGCATCCTCTCTGTCCAGAGAGCGGATCATCTTTGCTGCTTCATATCCATTCATGACAGGCATCATAATATCCATAAGAATAACATCAAATTCTCCAGGTCTGTTTTTTCTGAATATGTCAACAGCCTTCTGTCCATTCCATGCTTTTGTCACCACAGCGCCTTCATTCTGAAGCACAAATTCTGCAATCTCCATATTCAGCTCATTATCCTCTGTCAGAAGAACATGGAGCCCCTGGATAGAAGTTTCTGTTTTTTCTTCCGTTTCAGTCCTGTCCTTCATATCTGCATCAATCTGGAATGGAATCCGGATCACAAATGTAGTCCCTGTGCCTTCTTTACTTTCAAAGGAAATGCTTCCGCTCATTTTTTCCACCAGTTTTTTTGTGATTGGCATTCCCAGCCCTGTTCCGGCGAATTTTGTGCGGCTTCCTGCATGTTCCTGTGCAAATGGTTCAAAAATGCGTTTCTGGAATGCCTCTGCCATTCCGATCCCGGTATCTCTGCAGACAAATTCCAATGTGGTCATTGCTGTCTGTTTCGATGGGATTTCCCGACAGCTGATATAGACATATCCGTTTTCTTTGTTATATTTCACCGCATTAGACAAAATATTCATCAGAATCCGTTTCACATGCACCGGACTTCCAATAAGATTCCAGTGTGTAACTTCTTTCTCTTCCCAAATGATCCGGATATTCTGCTCCGCAGCCATATGTTCGATCACACCCAGTATTTCCTCAAAAATACTGTTCAGATTAAATGGGATTTCTTCCAGAACCACTTCATCTGACTCCAGCTTGCTCATGTCCAGAACCTCGTTTATCAGTTCCAGCAACAGATGAGATGCCTCTTTGATCTTTGCCCTGCATTCCGTCTGTTTCTCCATATTGTCTGCATAATAGTCTGCCACATTGATCATGCCGCAGATTCCATTGATCGGTGTCCGGATATCATGGCTCATTCGCTGTAGAAACTCGGTTTTTGCCTCATTGGCTGCTTCTGCTTTTTTTGCTGTTCTCAGAAGTTCTGCTTTATATTTTTCATCTTTTTCCTGTTCCTGTTTCCGGTGTGCCAGATCCGCTCTGTAACCCCAGAAGCAGAATATACCGAATATGAGTAAATAAAGAAAAACGACAGCTGTTACACTTAGCGGCAGGTTACGGAATACTTCCGTATCCGGAAGATAGGCATAAATATAATAATCCCTCTGCTTCAGCATGATTCCGTAACCTCCGGTTCCTTCATTTTTTAAATGAAAAATATGCTGACTGTCTGTATGCTCTTTCATTGCCTGGACAACCTGGTTGCCGGCAGTATCCTGTCCCAGCAGGCTTTCATCGTTGCTGGCAACAATGGTTCCCTTGTCTGCAACAATAATCGTTCCATCTTTCTGAGTACTATATCCATTTAAGAGATTCTGTATTGTCAGGGTATAGTTTCTGACAAATTCCGGAGATGTGTAATAATAAATTGCAACCATACCTGGTGCATCTTTTCTGGCACAGGCTGCAATGTCGATACGTGATCCGTCTTCTCGGTCAATCCGTTCCGAATAAGATCTTTCTTCATATCCGGTAAAATCCATGATAATGTCTTTTTGCAGATAATCTGTGATCTCATTGGTCAGAACCTCATCCATGCTGTATTTGCAGACTGTCTTTCCCTCTGCATCCAGCACAAGGATACCATCCACCCAGAGGGTCTGCAGATTTTCTTTCAGAAACTCCTGGCTTAGCCGGCCGCCGTTTTCTGTTTCCATGTCGATATTCGTACTCATCTGTCTGGCACTTTCAATGGCGCGGAGGAGACTTTTAGATTCCGAAGCTTCATTATAATGGGTGTAGGTGGAACACTGCACTTTGACATAGTTTACAGTTTTCACCATCCTGTTCTCTGCTTCCTTTTTCTCTGCCTGAAAAAAGTAATACAGGGAAGCTGCAGTCACACAGATTCCAAGCAGAATGCCGAATATCCAGAATCGCTTTACTTTTATTCTTCTCCTAATATCCAAGATCATCCACCTCCAGATACTTCTGGGGATCATCCAGATATTTTTTAATGATTTTCAGGGATGTGCCATCCTGACGCATTTCTTCCAGCGTCTGATCCATCTGCTCACAGATTCCTCTGTCATCCTCTTTTGCAAAAGCAACACCTATCCCAACCACCATCAGCGGATCTTCCAGGATACGGAAGCTTGCATCATAATCCTTCATGTACTGGACAATGGATTCCTCATGTGCAGCAACTGCATCTACATATCCTTTTCCCAGAAAGGTATAGATCAGTTCCCTGTGCCCAAGACTGATCAGATTGCCCAGTTTGGGGATCCTTTCATCCGTCCGGTTCAGAAAGATGCCTTCCGGTTTGGTTGTGGACTGGACGGCAAGATTCTTTCCCTCCAGATCACTTAGTTTATAGATATCACTGCTCTCATTTACAGCAACTACCTGGCGGCTTGCTATGTAGGGTCCTGCCCAGCGGTAATCGTCAAGGCGTCCTTCCATGGAAAAACAGCCCATAATACAGTCGATCTCTCCGCTTTCTACCAGTTCTTTTTTCTTCTCCCAGTTGATCTGGACAACATCCACCTGATACCCCATCCTTCTGAAAGCTTCTGTAGCCAATTCCACATCAATTCCTGTGGGGATTCCATCTTCATTCAGATAATTGTATGGCGGATAACTGTCACTGCCCAGGGTGATAACGGGCTTTTCTCTTTCTTTTTTAGTAACATCTGCATTTTTGCACCCTGCCAGGGCAGTTGCTAAAATTCCCACAAGCAGAATGCCTGCAATCACTCTTTTTCCTTTCATCTTTTCTCCATTCCTGCTGTTCTTCTCTATTTTCCCTCAAATTTAACCGAATCAGGTAAGTCCCCTGCGGAGGTTGCGAATATCCGCTTGAAGACAAAAAAAAGTTCCTTGTAAAAAATTTTACAGGAACTTTTTCCATAATGCCCATTTAACATTTACCTTTTTTTATTACTGAGGCATGATGCAACCGGCTGGCATGGCCAGATTTCAATCTGACTTTAGCTCCTTCTGGCTTTGCGCCCCGGCTTTTCAACCGGTTTGCCAATAAATGCCATAAAAAATTATTTTTATTATAGCACTCATACTATATCATGTCTATAAGAAAATATGTTACTGTTCACAGCAACACGCTTCGCGGGATATTGCCAGTGAACAGTAACGAAAATATACCTCTTAACATACAAATCCAGCTTTCCATCAAAACTTAAGAGAAATTTACCGGAATGAAACTCCTTCATCAACCGGCCATGATTTTCTAAGTGCCCCATAGGAGATCAGAAAATTCGCAAGCCATCCGGCCGGTACAGCAAGCCAGACAAATGCAATTCCATAACGCGGTGCAAAAATCAAGGCAACTGACAGCCGAATGGAAAGATTTACCATATTGGCAATGAGAAACGGCCGCATAATTCCAAGTCCACGAAGAACTCCATCTGTTGCCATCTTAATACCCATAAAAATAAAGAAATATCCCAGCCATTTCATATAATCCCCGGACACCTGATATGCCAGAGCGGTTCCATCTTTTCCAAGGAATAAGGAAGAAATTGGGGTGTGCAGTGTTTCAATGACTATGAAAGCAAGGACTGCGAAACACAGGTCCAACACCAGTGCAGCATGGTATCCTTTTTTGATACGTTCAATTTTCTTTGCTCCAAGATTCTGGGAAACATAGGGCGAAACCGCATTTCCAATGGATACAAATATCAGTGAAAAAACATTCTCTACTCTCATGGTTGCCGCATAACCTGCCAGCGCCTGTGTACCGAAGGGATTTACAACCGCCTGTACGATCATCATACCAATTGACACTGTGGATTGCTGAAGAACCGATGGTACTGCAATACGAAGCATGGAATGTAACTCCTGCCTGTCAAACCAGTTAAAGCGGCTTTTATATCGACGCATCCGGTTAAAGAAAATCAAAAGCGAAAACACTGCGGAAATCCCCTGCGCAATGAGAGTTGCAAGGGCGGCACCGAACACACCCAGCCCTAAACCTGCCACCATCCAAAGATCCATAACAATATTCAAAACAGAAGAAAATATCAAAAGGCCCAACGGAATCTTCGATTCACCGATGGAATTGAACATCGTTGAAAGAATATTGTACATAAACAGAAATGGAAATCCCACAAAATAAACACGCAGATACAGTACCGCTTCATCCAGTATGTCAGCAGGTGTTTGTAATAAACTCATCATAAAATGAGAAAAAACAAAGCCAAAAACCCCCAGAAGTATACTCAGAATCAGAAAACTGATCAACGATGTTGACACAATTGTTTTCATTTTGCTATAATTCTGAGCTCCAAAATAGCGGCTCACAAGTACACCTGCTCCTACACCGGCTCCCAAAGCCACACAGATGAAAACATTGGTCAAAGCGGCACAGGCTCCAACTGCCGCAAGTGCAGAGGATCCCACAAACTGACCGACGATAATGGAATCAGCCATATTATATACTTGTTGAAAGAAGCTGCCCAGAATCATAGGCATTGCAAAAACAGTCAGTGCTTTAAGAGGGACATCTGTGATTAAATATTCATCTTTTGACATTCTCATTTTCCTCCATCAATTCCTGCTTTTTATCCGAAATCACGATTGTATTTTCAAAATGTAAGTTTAAGATTTCGTTACGCAACAATTATATGTAGTTACAGCAAATAAGTCAAGCTGCTGTTTACTTTTAGTAATATAAATGATATGATATTTGATATTGAAAAAAGCTGCTATCAGATGGATATTATTTTATATTATTTTATATTATTTTACAGGAGGGAACTTATGTACCTGGACGGTTTAGATGAGCTGGATCAGAAGATTATCCGGCTGCTTATAGAAAACGCACGTATCTCTTACTCTGATATCGGTGAAGAAACCGGTATTTCCAGAGTGGCAGTAAAAGCCCGTATCCAGGCTTTGGAGAAAAGAGGCGTAATCGAAGAATATACAACAATTATTAATCCGCAAAAAATCAGTGGGGCTGTATCATGCTATTTTGAAATTGAAACAAAACCGGAGTACCTAGCACAGGTGACAGATATATTGTACAAAAATGATACAGTCACACAGATTTACCGTGTCACAGGAAGAGACAGGCTTCATGTACATGCCGTTGCTTCATCAGGTGATGAAATGGAATACTTCCTGCACAATGTCATTGATACACTGCCTGGCATTATCAGCTGCAGCTGCAATATGATCTTATCACGCATTAAAGATATTAAAGGATTACGGCTATAAAAGTCAGAAGCTGCAACCAACCTTGATCCATACAGTCATGTCACCCTGCCAAAGTGAATTAAATATAACGCTCCCAGCCACTTTTTGACTTCAACAGTTTGCTCTTCCTGAAACGCCTCGCAGCTTTTCAAAATAACAATAAAATGCCCATCGCTTCTTACATGAAAGAATACCGTATGAAGTTGGCATCGAATATGCTGTTGCAGGAAGATAAATCTATTTCGGAAATTGCCGCCGCTGTGGGATATAAAAGCCAAAGTAAATTTACATCGGCTTTCCGAGATATATTTCAGATATTACCTACTGCATATCAGAAACTGTATCGTAATCGATAATTTTAATGCAAAACTGCACCCACAATATCCCTGAGTGCAGTTTTGTATCAATCAATATTCTAATGTTTCTCCATCAAGTGGAATATCAAGAACAAGTATCCTATACAAATGCACTTTCCTCTTTTACTTTCCGCAAATCTTTTAACACTGTTCCTATATCTCCCAAAATAGCAATCCCCTTATCTTCAATGAATTCCGGCAAAAACTGATATTCTGAATTTACGGAAATATAATATGCATCTTTCAAGCTGTTTGTCAGTTCCCAAAACGGTTCCTGTATAAACATCGGTGTCATGCGCCCTACTCCAAGTTCTATGAAGAGAATTTTTCTATCTTTGTTCTTTTGAATGTATTTTGAGATTTTCTCATATTCTTCTTCGTATTTTTTCCCTTGCAGAAAATTCCCATATCCTCTTACCCACGGAAACATTTCCGCACCACAATGAGGGCAGCGAGGAATCAGTTCATCCGGCACCATTGTCCCCTCTCCCATAGCCACAATCATATCTGCCACAGGTTGTACGGCATCCCATGTTTCATCCTGACAGCACTGAGAACACTGGAAGAAACGATGATCTCCCTGAATCTCACTGACCTTTTCTTCCGGATAAATCTTTACAAACTGTGTATCCTGATTAGTCGTTAAGATATGAAAATCCTTTCCCTGCAAGATTCTATCCAAATCCAGATATGGCTCTCTGATAGGAGCATTTTGTGTAGTATTTAAAAAGGTTGCCACATATCCCCAGTGTTCATTTCTTGTAGAAAACCGATGCATCATTCCGCTAAAAGCACCTTTGAATCCATACTTATCTGCAAATTTTCCAAAATGCTCACGAAAAGAAGGGGTATCACTATAATAAAAGTCACCACCTCCTGCCGCTGATAAACCGGATGCTCCGCCTACTATGATACACTCTGCCTCCTGCACTCTACGAACAAATTCCTGAATCTGTTCCTCATAAGGAAGTGGTTTTTGTTTGCTCAACACTACAGCAGTACCGCCGGATGCATAGGTACTATAGTGTCTGGAATAGTTCATTTGTGTTTTCATTACCAAATTTTCATAACAGCTCATTTTTTTCATTCTCCTATCTCACAACTGTAATATCTTTAACCACCTTACTTAGTCTATCCTTCCCTTTCTGATTTCCTTTAACGCTACCGTAAGATTACCATCCACACCGATGGATTTTTCTTTGATTTCCTCTGGAATGTAAATTTCGCCCTTGTTAAATGTGATATATCTTGCCTGTGGTTCTACTGCTGCAAGCTGCATCAAAGGAGCTTTAATCATCTGATTTCTCCAACCAATGCCAAATTCCAGAATTACCAGCTTCTTTCCATGTAAATTCTGAATAAATTCTTGATAACGGGCAGCCTTTTCCTTCCAATTTTTCGTTGCTGTAAACGAGGACATCTCACCCCAATTTACTTCCATATCTCCACCGCATTTTGGACATTTCGGCAGTAACTCTTTGGGTACTCTTCCGTTTACTTCCTCTTCTGTCATGGCGAGAACTGCTTTTTGATTAGAATAGACCTCGTCATGACATCTGTTCTTGCACCGCATCTGGGTTAATTTCCCTTCTATTTCAAAAACACGGTCTGCCTCAAAACCTGCCGGCACAAAATGATCCTCCGCATTGGAAGTTACTACGAAATATTCTTTATCCTTTACCAGTGCATAGATGTTTTTCATAATCTCACTCGGCTCATCCTGCATAGCTTTTGCCTTAACAAGTCTGCTTACAAACGCCCACTTTTCTTCTACCTTCATTGGTACTGAAAATCCGTGTAAAACACAACGCAGTCCGTATTTTTCTCTGAAATCTCCCATATTTTCCTGAAACCATGCGTCATCTGCAAAAATATTATATCCCTCTGCGATAGACAAACCATTACTGGCTCCAATCAGAATACCATCTGCTTCTTTGATGATTTGACTTATCTCTTGATATACATTCATCTTCATCACATTTCCTTTCCCGCCAGAAAACTGACTTGTTCCTCCTTTTGCATACACCACTTTATCTCCTTTTTTATATCAGATTCCACACTTTTTATTTTGCTTGACTTTTATTTTTTTACTTGTTAAAATTAAATTTACATCAAGCATTAAAATCATATTATCATGTAAATTTAAAAATTGCAAGAAGAAAATTCGAGGTGACAAATGAAATATTCCACAAAGCTTAGTGACACCATTCATATTCTTATATTTATTGCTCTTGGAGATGACGAACAACTCTCCAGCACAAAAATTGCAGAAAGTATCAAGACAAACCCGGCTTATGTCAGACAGCTTATGGCAACTCTGAAAAATGCAGGCATTGTTGTCAACACACAAGGTCATGCGAATGCCGCTCTTGCAAAATCGGCAGATAAAATCAATATGTATGACATCTACCGAGCCGTAGAGGGCGATAAGCCGCTGCTTCACCTGGACACAGATACCAATCCGGATTGTGGAATCGGTATCAACATTCAATTCGCTATTGGGGACTTCTATCATGAAATTCAAAATATGGTAGATGAAAAAATGAAATCCATTACATTGCAGGATATTATTAATCGGTATTATTTTAAAATCAGGAAAGTTAAAAATCTTTAACTAATCAAGAATAGCAAGCACTGCCTGTGTCATGACACAGGCGAAATCCCCCACACTTTCCTATCGTCTGTGTGGTTAAATTTCCATACATGGATAGCTATAACTACCACAAAGGTATGAATGTAATCATTCAGGAATTAAAGGATCTGTTAAAGACAAAAAGCATTGGCACTGACTCTGACCAGACATTATTGCTAGATTTTCAGGCAGCCCTTGGAACCATTTATCTGATGACTGCCAATCTTCCGCAAGCCAAAACATATTTTAAAAGAGCTTTCAAAATATATGAAAAGATCTGGGCTGATGAACCGGAAATGATTGAGGCAAAATATCAGGAAATCCAAGAGTTATATCCACAGGTTGGTTTCTTTCTTGGACAACAGATATCAAGTTTTTTAACAAAACAGGCATAATTTGGGGGAGAAAGTATTTATTTCAGTTTTTCATATATATCTTATATGATGACAATGTGTTGACATTAGGCACATATTTGAATATACTATACTTGAATGGAGGTGTTCTGTATGGCAACAACTAATTTAAATATTCG
>ERZ1106969.929-NODE-929-length-24890-cov-7.286893_pt1 | contig 24890 bp, 16 predicted proteins | sample MGYA00403685_ERZ1106969 | MGnify/ENA primary metagenome ERZ1106969 (study PRJEB35170, sample SAMEA104062416) | human gut metagenome | biome: human gut; feature: human-associated habitat; material: faeces | place: Denmark | collected 2012-05-18 ... | reverse complement strand
TCTCCGGTCTCCAGATAGTTTTGGATAATCGCTTTTAAAATCGTGAGCTTACGCTCGCCAAGTTCTGTATTCAATCCCATCAGACCTTCCTTTCTCTCACCTGAGGTTTTTCTTATTAGCACTCCTTTGTTTTGAGTGCTAACACCTTCCGTATATTAAGATAGCACCACGTCCCGTATTTGTCAACCATGTTTATACATTCTTTATATTTTTTATATTGTACCGTTTTTTAATTTACGAGTCCCACACAATCTCCAGACAATGATAATTTCGGGAGATTTCCATTCAGGACAATTTTTCTACTTCTCCGTTTACAGCAAAAATTCACAAAATACAGAATTGCTGACATCAATCCCTCTTTTTGTCAGTCGGATTCTATCTGCTGTGATCTCTAAGAGCTTTTCGCGCACAAGTTTTTCAAGCACGTCTCCATAAATTTCTTCTATCGTATTCCCAAAGCAGTTCTCAAATTGTGTTCTGGAGATTCCCTGCATCTTTCGAAGTCCCAGAAACATAAATTCTTCCATGGAATCTTTCTTTGTCAGCACTTCGATTTCTTCCCGCAGTTCTTCTCCCGATTTGATCCTTTCTATATAAGAAGCCATGTCAGTGCAGAGATGGTATCTGGTATTCGAAATAAAAGAAGATGCTCCAAGACCAATCCCTAAATATTCTGTTCTGCTCCAATATCCCAGATTGTGCCGGCACTCTTTTCCTTCTCGTGCATAATTAGAAATCTCATAGCGATGAAACCCATATTCTTCCAGAATCTCCTCTGTCCGCTCATACATCTGCCGTTCTGCATCTTCATCCGGAAGCGGAGGATGTTTCTCTCGATCCGTCTGCCCGTTTCCATACCATTGATAAAACCGGGTTCCTTCCTCAATGATCAGACTGTATGCAGAAATATGCTCCGGATGCAATTCTGCCACGGTACGAAGGGTATTCTCCCAGCTTTTTACGGTCTGTCCGGGAATGGCCGAGATGAGATCCACGTTGATATTGTCAAAGCCCGCCCGCCGTGCCATGTCATAGGACTCTCGAAACGCTTCATACGTATGGATCCGTCCCAACATGTTCAGCTCCTCGTTATTGACTGACTGCAATCCGAAACTGATCCGGTTGATTCCCGCCCGTTTCCATCCTTCCAGCTTTTCTTCCGTCACAGTTCCCGGATTTGCTTCGATCGTGATTTCTGCGTCTGTATCGATGGTAAATACCTGTCGCAGCATTTGAAAAATCTCCTCCATCTGCTCATACGACAAAATGGACGGAGTCCCTCCGCCCACAAAAACAGAAGATACCTGATAAGATAAAGCAATCTCACGGTATCTTTGTATTTCTTTTTTTAATGCATCCACATATTCCGCTTTGCCTGCATCACTTGCCGGTGCAGATAAGAAATCGCAATACGCACATTTCTGTACGCAAAACGGAATGTGGACATATAGTTCTAATTCCTGCATCATACAATCCTCTCTTTTATTGATAGGTACAGTATAATACAGACTTGTTTCTCTGTATACTATGATTCTACTGAAAATACAGTCGGAATCACAAGAAAGTTTTCTCCATGAGCCTCCGGGAAATGGTAAAAGTGACTTTCCGGATCCACATCTTCCCATTTTTTAATTTCTTCAGACGCTTCTTGTTTTCTGCTGATATTCACCTGCTCTCGATCTCTTGGTGTTTCAAAATAGGAAAACAGAAGATTTTCATGCTGCGAAATCATCTGATAGCGATCTCCCACCAATAGGCCTTCCTCAACAATTGCCTGATGGTGGCATACATAGGAAAATAACTTTTCAGAGTGCAGCACCGCAATCCGTCCGCACCGTCCATCCGGTTTCTGTGTTCTTCTCCATGTATCCAATGACTTTGGCTCATCAAACCAGAAAACCGGATACATGTATACCCAGAATCTTCCAGTTTCTGATGTTTTGTGCCCTCCGGAGACATCAAATACTGGCCACATTTCCAACACACCTTGATCTCCTAAAATATTCTGAGCAAAGCTTTCTATCTTTGCCTTCTGTTGTCGTGAATCCGCAAGTTGCTCATCCGCTGCGATACATTCCAGATACAAAAACAGCTGATCCTGATAGCGACACATCGTTCCGTTCAAAATACCACCTTCTACACACTGCTTTTTCAGCTGTTCCTCCCAGTATGCAAAAGCCTGTTCCGTTTTTTCCGGCACTGCTTCCTTTTGAATAACAGCACGGTATTGTGCTCGTATGACCTGACTCATTGCTATTTCTCCTTCACCGAAATTTTTATATCCTCTGTCTTTTCTGTCTGACTAAGCGGATATTCCTTATAAATCCCATCACGTCTAATATTTCCCTGAATTTCCACTCCTTTGGCTGATCTGATATAGATTGCCGGTATCTCATGCGGATACACGTCTCTCTGGGAAGGCTGCTCATCAAAAACTCCTGGTTTTTGTGTTCCCTGCTGCTTCAATGTCAGATTCAGGTTTTCCACAATGACATCTTCAATCACTGCATCTTCTTCTCCTGCGATGAATAATGAAGATTCTGCCGTCATAGAAATATGATCAAACGTAATATTTCGGATGATACCTGGATGTCCACCATTTTTTCTTGGCGTCGCATTGATAAAGATCGGTTCTCCTTTCCCCCACCAGCGCGGTGCAAACTCTCTCTGTGGACAATCTGCGTATCTTTTTGTATTGCCTGATACATGATGCACATGGATATCCTCAATCACTGCTCCATCACGAACCCAGATTCCAACTCCTCTGGAACATTCTCTGAACACACAGTCACTTAATATCACATGACGGATTCCACATCCTGTTTCCGTCCCCACTTTCAGTGCCGAATCATGGGAATACAGTACGCAGCCTTTGATCACAATATTTTCACAGCATCCGTATTTTTTTGCCATAGGCACAGAATTCTTCACTACGATCGCATCATCACCGGATTTGATGATACAATTGCTGATCACAACATCCTGACAAGTATCTGGATCAATTCCATCATTGTTTGCTCCTCTTTGGTCATTCAAAATCCGGATTCCGTCCACCAGCACATGTCGACATCCCGCCATATGAAGCGTCCAGAATGCAGCATCCCGGAATGTAATTCCACGCACCGTCAGATTTTCCACATCTTCAAAATACGTTGTTCTCGGGCGATCTTCCATATTTACATTTTTCGGACATTCTCCGATTCCACCATCGGCTCCATCATCGTAAAACACCTGATCTCCCTGTCCGTAAATCGTACCTTCTCCCAAAATACTGATGTCATGCTCATGCAGTGCACATAAAAAACATCCGCCTTCCCATCCGGTTGCCTCGCTGGGATCTTCAAATTCGCTGTTTCCAAAAAAGTCCAGGATGTCCTCTTTGCGAAGACTGCTGATCAATTCCGCCCCTTTTTCAAGATACAGGGTAACATTGCTTTTCAGCACGATCGTCCCACTTAAAAATCGTCCCGTCGGGACAATGACCCGTCCGCCTCCTGCCTCTGTACATGCATCCACTGCCGCCTGAATTGCCCCACTGTTATTGGTTGTGCCGTCTGCAACAGCACCATATTCCATAATATTATAATCCATAATTATTCTCTCCATTCTAAATAATCAATCCCATCCATTACAATCGCATCTCCATCCTGCCCTGTCACCTGAACATCCTCCAGAACAAGCGTTGCGATATTTTTTGCAAAAACCCCCATTTTGCATACGTTTTCTTCTGCTCCATCCATCATTGCCGGCTGCCCTGAAACAGCATCTTCTGCATAGCTTACACGTACTCGTTTCATCTCCACGCGTTCGATTTTCTGTTCTGGAAGCCCATAGAAAAACGCTGCTGCCACATGACAGTTTTTTGCCTGGATATCCCGAAAACAAAGCGTTTTGATCTTCGGAGTTCTTTCATCCACTGTAAGTGGCTCTTTACATTGTACATATTCACTGTGCCCGTCCGGTTCACAGTAATAAAAACAATTGATCACAAAGGGGGTCAAAACAGCATCCATTTTGATATTTTCAAATAAAATTCCATCGATCACAGCATCTTTTCCTCGACCTCTTCTTGTCTTAATTCGAAGTCCGCGATCTGTATTCAGAAATACACACTGTCTTGCCTGCAGATTTTGAATTCCCGCTGCCATCTCACTTCCCAGTGTAATCGAGCCATGCCCATCCCGCATACAGCACTGACGGATCCTTAAATTCGAAGAGGGAACCTTATACTTTGCTCCCACAGAAATCTTTCCGGATTTTACCGCAATACAGTCATCTCCTACGGAAAACAGGCACCCTGTAATTTCCACATCATCACAGGATTCTGGATTTAAACCGTCTGTATTTGGAGAATCTTTCGGACCAAGTACTGTCACTCCGATAAATTTCAAATGTCTGGAAAAATACGGATGAATATTCCAGCTCGGACTGTTCTGTACTGTGATTCCTACAATCTGTACATTTTCACACCGGTTCAAAAAGATCATCCGGGGTCTTGCGGCGATCCGTATCTTTTTCGCCTCAAACCACCAGTTCTCCCAGGACGCATTGCCATCTATGATTCCTTCCCCGTAAATAGTAACATCTTTTACACCAATCCCGGTAACGATTCCAGAGAACATATCACAGGCATCCCCTTCCCAGGTTCCCAGGATATACTCTTTTCCTTTTTCCTCATTCTGACAGGTGCCTTTTAAGATCGGAAATTTTTCACGCTGTGTATCTGCAGAAAGCACTGCGCCTTTCGCCAGTTCCAGTGTAAGATGGTCTTTTAAGAACAAACTTGTAATCCGGTATACACCTTCCGGGATCAGCACACGACTGTCTTTCGGACATGCCATAATGGCTGCCTGGATATACAAAGTATCATCTTGGACGCCATCGCCTCTGGCTCCAAAATCACGAACATTCACCGTATAGTCCTGCGCTTCTGTACAAAAAGAAATCTCCGCTTTTTCCTCTCCCTGTTCTACGGAAACGCAATACTCCTTTTCCGGTTCCAGCTGATACAAAACATTCACTACCTGTTTTGTTTCTCTGTAAAATTCTCCGTTAAGATAAATCCTGTATGCATTTTCCGTTTCATAAATGCTTCCATCACAGCATTCCAGTGCAGCTGCCCGTGCATGTTTCCAAATTACTTTTAATTCCATTACAATCTCCTTTGTATACTTTTAATATATTGTAACAGCTTACATTATTTATTTTTACCTATTTACATTTCTATCTTTCTTATCAATCGTATGTTATCATTGCGTTTTTTAATTGTCAATTATATATTTTTTACAATAACAAGCCTTATATTTATAAAAATTATACAATACCTTTTTATTGGATGATATGTTATTATAATATAAACTCTCTATTTTACTTTATTTTAAAGCGTTGTTAGTGCTTACATTTTTTTCAATAGAGAGATTTTGAGCATTTTATGATCTGGAAAGGAACGCTTTTCAGAATCTTTTTTTAAGGAGAATCCATACTATGAACATATACGATATTTCCCAAAAGGCCGGTGTATCGATTGCCACTGTTTCCCGGGTTCTAAACGGCAGCGAAAAAGTCAGTGAAAAAACACGGAAAAGGGTACTTGCTGTTATGGAAGAAAACAGCTATACCCCCAATGCATTTGCAAGAAGTCTCGGTTTGAACTCCATGCACACTGTCGGCATCCTCTGTTCAGACTCCTCTGATGTATACCAGGCACAGGCTATTTATTATCTGGAGCGGGAACTTCGCAAGAATTCCTACGCTTCCATGCTATGCTGTACAGGATATGAACTTTCCGAAAAGCAGAGCTATCTAAACCTGCTTTTATCTCGCAATGTGGATGCTGTACTCCTGATTGGCTCCCACTTTATTGAGAACTCCCCGGAAGAAAATCGGTACATTTTAGATGCCGCTTCCAAAACCCCGGTATTGATCTTAAATGGAGAATTAAAAGGCGATAATATCTATTCCATTCTCTGTGATGACTATATGGCATTAAAAGATATGACCGATCTGGTTTTTTCCAACGGAGCTAAGTCCCCAATTTATTTATATCGGACACTAAATTACAGTGGTCAGAAAAAAGCGCAAGGATTTCTGAATTCTTGTGCCAAACATGGAATTGATTCTTCCAAAAACACTTTATTTGCCGCACCAGAAGGACTTCACAAAGCATGCGCCGTCTTAGAGCAGCTTGACGCAAAAGGAATTTCTTTTGACTGTGTACTTGCCGCAGATGATGAACTCGCCGCAGGCGCGGTAAAATATGCACTGAAAAAACAACTACGAATCCCGGAAGATTTTCAGATAACCGGATACAACAACTCCGTACTCGCTTCCTGCAGTACACCGGAAATCACCACCATCGATAACCGTGTGGAATATATGTGCGTCACGGCCGTATCGCAGATGATGCAGGTTTTTCAAAAAGAATCTCCACCTTCCAGAACCATGTTTTCCGGCAGTATCATTAAAAAGCAGACAACAAAATGAAGGTAGAAGTGCGCTATTCTACCTCCATTCATTCCTAACGGTGTCTCTTTGCTTCCGTCTGCGGCACACATAATAATGACATTTTTCCAACTTTTTCTATACATTGTCCTAAACAGTCAGATAGACGCCTCTTACCGAGACGTCTATCTGATTCTAGTATATTTCTTTTAAGTCAAATCCGAAATAGCGAACTGCATTATTATATGAAATATCTTTTATAATTTTCTCCAACATCCGCTCATCATTCGGATATTCTCCATTTTCAACCCATCCACCGATCAGTTCACAGAGAATCCGTCTAAAATACTCATGTCTGGAATAAGACAAAAAGCTTCTGGAATCTGTCAACATTCCAAGGAAATTCCCAAGAAGTCCCAGGTTTGCCAGAGATGTCATCTGTTTGATCATTCCTGTTTTATGATCATTAAACCACCATGCAGATCCCTGCTGGATTTTCCCTGCCACTCCTGCATCCTGGAAACAGCCAAGAATCGTGCCAATTGCTTCATCGTCATTTGGATTCAAACTATAAATGATTGTCTTTGGAAGACTCTGTTTCTCATTCAATGCATCGAGAAAATCTGCCATCTGTGCAGATGGTGCATAATTATTAATGCAGTCATATCCGGTATCCGGTCCCAGCTGTGCATAACGGGCTGCATTATTATCTCTCTTGCAGCCATAGTGAAGCTGCATTGCCCAGTTTCTTTTTGTATATTCTCCTGCCGCAAATGCCATGAACGCTGTCTTAAACTTCAGTTCTTCTTCTCTTGTCAGTATTCCCCCCTGTTTGCGCTTTGCGAAAATCTTTTCCAGATTTTCTTCTGTTTCCGGCACATACATCACATACTCCAATGCATGATCACTTGCACGGCATCCCATCTCCTCAAATGCATCCATTCTCTTTTTCAATGCATTTTTTAAATCTTCAAACGTGTCGATCTGACAGCCCGCTGCCTTTGAAAGCGTTTCCAGATAGTCCAGATACTCTGGTTTTTCGATATTCATCGCCTTATCCGGTCTCCATGCCGGAAGTACCTGCACCTCAAAACTTTCATCTGCTGCCAGCTCTTTATGCCAGCAGAGACTGTCTGCCGGATCATCTGTAGTGCAGATCAGTGTGACCCCTGATTTTCGGATCAGATTCCGGACACTCATAGATGGATCCTGTAATTTCTGATTGCAAAGATTCCACACTTCTTCTGCTGTTTCTCCATTTAATACACCGTGGTAATCAAAATATCTCTGTAATTCCAGATGACTCCAGTGGAACAATGGATTTCCAACCGCTTTCTCCAATGTCTCTGCCCATTTCTGAAATTTTTCTCTTGCCGGAGCATCTCCTGTGATATAATATTCGTCCACACCATTGGAACGCATCTGTCTCCACTTGTAATGGTCTCCTCCAAGCCATACCTGTGTGATATTCTCAAAACAGATATCTTTTGCGATTTCTTCCGGATTAATATGACAATGATAATCCAGAATCGGCATTGTTTCCGCAAAATCATGATACAGCTTTTGCGCTGTAGGAGTGCTCAGCAAAAATTGTTCATCCATAAATGATTTCATCTCTTCATCCTCCTGTTTATTCTTATTTTTCCTTTTTATTGTAAGCTCTTACATTTATAAATTATATTTCTTCGTTAATAGAAAGTCAATTATTCTTTTATGAGCGTTTTTCACAATATTTTTGTGAAATTTCGTGTTTTTTTCCCATTGACTTATCGCAAAAAAGGTTGTATTTTAATTGTAACTACTTACATTTTTTTATTTTCTTTCTATTACTAACAACTATGGAGGTTTTTATGGATTCAAAGCACACATTTATTCAAATACATCCGAAAGACAATACTGCTGTTGCACTCACTTCATTAAAAAAGGACAGCGTATTGAATCTGAATGGACGTATGTACACTTTGCTGGAAGATATTCCTCAGGGACATAAATTTGCCCTGGAAAAAATCAGCTCCGGTGAGGCTGTGATCAAATATGGCTCCCCCATCGGGTATGCCACTGAGGACATTCCGGCAGGATCCTGGATTCACACACATAATATGAAAACCGGACTTGGGGATCTTCTGACCTATTCCTACCAAAAAGAGCATTCTTTTCTGGAACCCACAGAAGAACGTTTTTTTGACGGGTATAGACGAACCGATGGAAAAGCCGGTGTTCGAAACGAAATCTGGATCATCCCCACCGTTGGCTGTGTCAACAGCATTGCAGCGCTCGTTGCCGAAAAAGCCAAAACATTTCAGCCTGAAAGCGTCGATGCGATCGTTGCTTTCCCACATCCTTACGGATGTTCACAGATGGGCGATGATCAGGAACACACCCGCCAGATCCTGGCTGATCTGGTCCGTCATCCAAATGCAGCCGGTGTACTTGTTCTGGGGCTGGGCTGCGAAAACAGTAATATCGACGAATTAAAAAAATATATTGGTCCTGTAGATGAAGACCGTGTAAAATTTTTAGTCGCACAGGAAGTGGAGGACGAAGTGGAATCTGCACTGCATATCATCCGGCAGCTCTGCGATTATGCCTCTACTTTCCAACGGCAAAAAATTTCCTGTAAAGAACTCGTCATTGGAATGAAGTGTGGTGGTTCTGACGGCTTATCCGGCATCACTGCCAATCCAACCGTTGGCGCTTTCTCTGATCTTCTGATTTCCTGTGGCGGCACGACCATTCTCACCGAAGTACCAGAAATGTTCGGAGCTGAAACGCTGCTGATGAACCGCTGCCAGAATGAAGAGGTTTTTGAAAAAACCGTAGATCTGATCAATTCTTTTAAAAATTATTTTAAAAGTCATAATCAGACAATCTATGAAAACCCTTCCCCGGGAAATAAAAAAGGCGGAATTTCCTCTTTGGAGGACAAGTCCCTTGGATGTACCCAAAAATCGGGTTCTGCACCCGTCATGGATGTGCTTGCTTACGGACAACCTGTCCGGACACAGGGCTTAAATCTTTTAAGCGCACCCGGAAATGATCTGGTCGCTTCCACAGCACTTGCAGCTTCCGGTGCACAAATCGTACTATTTACAACCGGACGCGGAACTCCGTTTGCATCACCGGTTCCGACTGTCAAAATATCCAGCAATTCCAATCTCTATCAGAAAAAGAACAACTGGATCGATTTCAACTGTGGTGCACTCGTTGATGGAGGCACCATCGGACAAATGGGAGAAGCACTTTTTGAATATGTTCTGGAAGTTGCCTCCGGACGTCTTGTCAAAGCCGAAGAAGCCGGTTTTCACGATATGGCCATTTTTAAACAGGGTGTTACTCTGTAATCGGATGCCGATAAAATTTCAGAAAGGACTTTTTTACTATGAAACAGTTAAACTATCAAACCTTACAGGATTTAAATTATGACGGATATCTTTTAAAAGATGCTCCAGAACGTATTTTGCAATTTGGAGAAGGAAACTTTATGCGTGCATTTGTAGATTTCTTCATTGACAAAATGAATGAAACCGCTGATTTCAACTCCAAAGTTGTGCTTGTTCAGCCCATCCCAAAATTCACGACTCCAGATGTTGGAGATTTTATCAACGAACAAGAAGGACTCTACACTCTGTACCTGCGCGGTTCCGAAAATGGACAGGAAGTCTCTTCCAAACGCGTGATTTCCTGTGTCAGCCGCTGTTTAAATGCATACAGTGACTATGAAGCTGTCATGGAATGTGCAAAAAATCCAGAACTGCGTTTCATCACATGCAATACAACAGAAGCCGGAATCGTATACGATCCGTCCTGCCAGTTTACAGATACACCTGCAAACAGCTTTCCTGCCAAACTGACACAATTTTTGTACAAACGATTTGAAACATTTGCCGGAAACAGTAAAAAAGGATTTATCATCCTCTCCTGTGAATTGATCGATAACAATGGAAAAGAACTGGAAAAATGCGTCTTAAAACACGCGGAAGACTGGAATCTCGGAGCAAATTTTATCTCCTGGATCAAAGATGCAAACCTGTTCTGCTCAACTTTGGTAGACCGGATCGTAACCGGCTATCCGCGTTCAGATGCAGATGCTTTGAATCAGGAAAATGGTTACATCGATAAAGTATTAAACACCGGAGAAATTTTTGGCTTCTGGGTCATCGAAGGTCCACAGTCCATAAAAGAAGAATTTCCGTGTGAAAAGGCAAACCTTCCGATCCTGGTCACCGATGACCACAAACCATACAAACAGCGAAAAGTACGCATCTTAAATGGTGCCCACACTTCTATGGTACTTGGTGCTTATCTTGCCGGACAGGATATTGTCAGAGACTGTATGAAAGATGATGTCATCCGTGGTTATATGAACCAGGCGATCTATCAAGAAATCATACCAACACTGTCCCTGCCGGAAGAAGAGCTGATGAGCTTTGCAGCATCTGTAACAGACCGGTTCCAAAACCCATTTATTGACCATGCACTGCTCGCTATCTCTCTGAACTCTACTGCAAAATGGAAAGCCCGTGTTATGCCGTCCTTGAAAGGCTACATCGAGAAGTATCACACACTTCCGACATGCATCACTGCGTCTTTCGCTTTTTATGCCGCTTTCTATCGCGGAATCCGTATGGAAGAAAATACAATGATCGGTGTTCGCAATCACACAGAAGAATATGAGATCAAAGATGACAAAGCTGTCCTGGATTTCTTCTTTGCACACAAAGATGACGATGCTGACACTTATGCGCATGCTGTCTGCTCCAACGTCGATTTCTGGGGAGAGGATCTGACTCAGATTGCTGGATTCGAGGCTGCTGTTTCTGAGCTCCTCAAAGAAATAGAAAACAAGGGTGCTTATGCAGTCATGAAAGATTGTCTCGCATAATAGCCTTTTCATAAAAAGGACAGGAGCTCATTTGCTCCTGCCTCTTTTTTATCCCACACTGATATTTTCAAACACTAAATTCTCACAATACTTCTGATGAATCCCATCCTCTTCCTGTCCGTTCTTTGCAATCCGGATATTTCGGAATGTAAGGTTCTTCAAGTGATATTCTTTCTCTTCGAATCCACACAGATCCATTGCTTCACACAAATCCATCCGATTTTCTTTTTCATTTAAACACAAACGTGTAATATCCATCTCTTCAAAACAACATTGTTCCAATACCGGCGGATGTGGCCCTGCGATTCCATCGTCATTATACCCGACAGAATGAAACAAGATTCTTGGAAGTACACAATGTGCTGCATACACCTCTTTTACATAACCGCCGCGTTTTCTCGTCGCTTTGATTTCGATGCCATTTGCGGAATTGCGCAGATCACAGTTCCAGATTTTCACATCTCGAATCCCACCCGACATCTCACTTCCTATCGCAAATCCGTGTCCAAACGCAACAACACAGTCAAAAATACGAATTCTCTCACATGGTCTGTTGATTTCATTTCCCTCCGGATTCTTTCCGGATTTGATCGCAATCGCATCATCTCCGGTATCAAAAGTACACCCGAAAATGGTACAATTTCTGGAAGAATCCGGATCCCATCCATCTCCATTCCAGACATCTCTGGAGTAAAATTGACAGCCATATGTCAACACATCTTCTGAATAGATCATGTGCACATTCCAGCACGCTCCGTTTTTCACTGTAATTCCGCTGATCACTACATTTCTGGCATTACAGATGTGAATCAGCCGCGGACGTATTCTTCCGGGAATAGTATCCAGATTCTCACACTCCAGGATTTTATCACCCAGTTCTTCCAGATATTCTTTCAGCCGAACTCTTTCTTCCTCGATGACACGTTCCATCAGAACTCTTCCACCGCCCTCTATCGTACCCTTTCCACGGATCACCACATTTTCACTGGTCGCTCCTGCCTTATGATCCAGTTCACCCAGATTCAGAAGTCCACTTAAAGTTTCCATCTCTCTGCCTTCAAATCGGCTCCAGATTCTTGGAAGATAATCATCCGGTACTTCTGTCCCCCTGAGTACTGCACCTTCTTCCAGATAAATTTCCATATCACTGTGCATCCTCAGCGCTCCTGTCAAGTACACACCTTTTGGAACATAAACTGTCTGCTCGTTCGTACAGTCATCCAGGGCTTTTTGCAGTGCTCCTGTATTCATAGTACGCCCGTCACCCACAGCATAGTACGGCGCCTGTGTTACATCCAGGCGTGTTCTTTTCCTCTTTGTTTTACAATACAGACGAACCGTCTGACATACTTCTGTCCCCTGCATTGCCTGAATTTTCACATCATATTGCGTATCTTCCTGCAGATTCTTCATACAATAATGGGACTTCTTTGTTTCTCCTGTCCACGTTCCATTCACCTCAATCTGATAATGGAATTTTCCGTTTTTTGTACCTTCCGGCTGCTCCCACCAAAGTGCAATCTCATCATCAAACGAATTCCAGTGTACGTTTCCCATCCGAAATTCTTCTGCTTTTTTTAGCACTTCTGATACAAAAGGGAGATAATACGTTTCAATTGCAGCAAAATTCGGATGCGTTCCCGTAGGATTTTTCCCCGGTGCAGGAAGTCCCGCTTTTAATATATCAAACGAATACTTTCTGCACATTGCTTCATCTGCAGTATCCAGTTCACATTCATCATATAAATTGGCTACCTGTACTCCCATTTCTGCACAAATATTCAGCGCAGTCTCATGCAGTGCCTTTTGTACATCCCTGTCCCGGTATCCGAGGCGGTGTACGGCTACGTAAATGACAACTGCCTTTGGCCAGTTCCTTTGAATTGCTTCGACGGTTTTTCGGAATGCTCCTGCAAACGTATCTGTCTCCACACTTTTCTGACTGACATCTCCCAGCATGTCCAGGACCGGTGCATACGCATCATTGGTTCCTCCGTCAAAAACAATATAATCTGCCCGCTCGTTATTTGCCGCTGCCTTTTCCACCTGATCACGCAAAATCATCCCGCCAAGCCCGGCTTCATCTATTGGATTTCCCGGCAGTATACAGGCTCCATTATTCGCATATTTTTTCACACTCATACCCTCTTGTTCTGCCACAAATTCCATGAACCCCGCCTTTTTATACAGATGCCCGTCAATGATGCTGTCTCCAAACGTCAATACTTTTTTTCCTGATAAAATTCCCATCGGCCTATTCTCCAAATAATTCTCTTTTTTTCATCCATTGAAATATATCTGCATCTTCCAAATGATTCTCTGTCATCAAGATCAACATAACTCTTCTGTCATCTTCCGAATATGTCAGTTCTCTCTGCCATTCATGAAAATCCGGTCCTTCTCCCAGATTTCTCACATAACTCATATATCCTTTCAAGACCCAGGCGGACTGTTTCACATCGGTCAGACATTCATTGGCATAGAACCCGCCCCATTTTCCATGTTCACGTTCCCGCATTGCCTGATTTGCCTTCAAATATTCTTCTCTTGCCATACCGCCGTAATAAAACGCTCTCTGATACTCCTTTTTCACAGCTGCCAGCAGGCTCTCACAGATCCATTCTGCTCCGCAAAAGCAATGATAATGAATCTGCCCCTGCAGCATCAGAGAATCCCGAAACAATTCTTTGTTCCCTTTGCCCGTCATATGCGCATCTGCATCTTCACAGAGATCCAGATATTTCCGGTAACTGTCCACACCTGCTCTGCAGATTTTCTGATATACGAGTACCTGCTCTTCCAGAGATTTTGCATCTGTCATCCATTTTAAATCCTCAGATGCCTCCATAGTCCCTTTCATATAACGTGAGATGAGCATTCGTCCCACATGTGTTGTAAACTGCTCTCCGGCATGGTCATCCTCATTTGGTCCATACAGAACTGCGCTGTCATGATATGCCTTCAGGCAGCGCGCAATTGCTTCTGCATTTTCCTTCCCATAATAGGTTCTGCCATATTCCAGCCGATGTGCTTCAATTTCTACATCTCCTGTTTTCCACATATTTGCAATCAAATCCAGATAATATACATGTGGTTTAATGTTCGAACTGTTGATGATCCAATAATCTCTGCAGCCATACTCCAACACGTTCTGGAGCTCCTGCTTTACAAATTCCGGAGAATTTGGAAGCATTGTAATGTGATTTGCAGCCTGCAGATCATAAAAAGATACATGATAATAAATTCCATGACTTCCGCCTTTTTCTCTCTGCGGCAGGGCAGGAATCCTCGGATTATGATTCCACTGTCTTCTCGTCACCATTTTCCCAAATCCGTTGTCTGCCCAGATTTTGATCACATCCTCCGGAAATTCCAGATATCCCTGCTGATACAGCTCCATCGTTTCTCCATACAGGTTTGTACAGCAGACTGCATCCGGCAGACTTTTTTTCACCAGCTCATACTGTATGCGGATCAGTTGCCCCATGAGCTTTCCTCTTGTCTGCGATGTCGCATAGGCAGGATCATCCTCCCAGAACGGCCGGTCTCCCTGCCCACGAAATCCCAGATTCCACACTACATTCAAATCTTTTTGTTCTTCCATTGCTTTCTTCCAGAGTTCCTGGAATTTTTCTCCATGTACATCATAAGATGCCTCCAGATCCGGATACGCCCGTGCAAACATCTCTGCCCCCAATGGCTCTGCATGATGGTGTGTAATAAAAAGGCCCATATCCGAAGCCATATTGCGATACAATCTGGAATTCTTATCCGTTCCCGGAATAACCATATTTCCGCCGCATCGAAGCAGTGCTTCCAAAGCCATTTCCCAGGGCTTTTCTTTTTTATAGTCGACTTCCCATTCTTTCAGCAGCACTTCATCATTAAGAAACCATCCGCGCAGCTTCACTGCAAATGGTCTGGATTCCACTTTGTAATTTTCCGGAATCGCATACTGCTCCTGTTTTTGGAATTTCTGGTCATTCCAGAACCAGAAATTGGTTACGCCAAGGATTTCTCTGCTGATCTCATAAATTCCATATACAAATCCAAGATCACTTCCTGAACGTAAAATAAGCTGATTTTTCTCCTGATTTTCAATGAGCAGGAAACACTCCTTGTGGAGTGCCTCCTGCTCAAGAACCAGCTCTATTCCTTCTTTTTCTGTTTTACAACAGGTGTTGTCTATATCTCGTTTCAAATTTTCCAGTGCATGTCTGACTGCTTTGGAAGAAATGTCGGATACTATTTTTAAATTGTGATTCAATGCCAGTTCCATACTCATCGTCCTCTTCTTAGCCTTTGATACCATCCATTGCGATACCTTCTACCAGATAACTCTGGAATATAATAAAGATAACCAGTGCAGGGATCAGGGATAACAGTGACATCGCAAACAGTGCGCCATAGTTGTTATATGTATTTGGATCCAGGAATAAATTCAGCGCCAAAGATAATGTAAACTTCTCTGTTGTGTTCATAAAGATCAGAGGCTGGAAGAAGTCCTGCCAGATCCAGTAGAACGCAAAGATCGATGCTGTCATCAGCGCTGGTTTTACAACCGGAACAAGAATGCGGAACAAAATTCCAATCTTGCCACATCCGTCAATCTCTGCCGCCTCATCCAGTTCTTTCGGAATCCCACGGAAAAACTGAACCAGCATAAAGATAAAGAATGCTGTTCCGAAGAACCATGGAAGGATCAATGCAATCCTGGTATCAATGAGATTCATTTTTTTCAAAATAATATACTGTGGAACAACCATAACCTGTGATGGGATCATCAATGTGACCATGACACAGGAGAACCAAAAACCACCACCGTAAAATTTGATTCTGGTAAATGCATATGCAGCCAGCAGGGAAATAAATACACATCCCACCATTGCAACTACTGTCACAAGCACTGTATTTCCAAGGAACGTCAGGAAAGAAACTCCTGCAACACCTTCCCATGCATTTTTGTAGTTCGTCACTGCATCAAACACTTCCGGGATCAAAGAATATGTATTTGTAAACATCGTTTCATTGCTCTTGAATGAACTTGCCAGAAGCCATAACATCGGATAGATCATCAAAAAGCCGATCACGCAGGCACACAGATGAAATATCACCGCATCCACCTGTCTTTTTTTCTTCATACTCTTCATGACTACTCATCTCCTCCTGACTCATAATAAACCCAGCTCTTCTGTGTCTTAAACAAAATAACTGTAAATACAGCAATGATCAATACGAGGATCCAGGCAAGCGCACAGCTGTATCCCATATCAAAATAGGTAAACGCACGACGATACAAGTACAGTACGTATGACAGTGTGCTGTCCAGCGGACCTCCGTCCGTAATAACATAACTTTCTGTAAATACACGGAATCCATTTACCATCTGAAGGATCAGATTGAAAAAGATGGTCGGTGTCAGCATCGGAAGCGTAATCTTAAAGAAAATTCTCATTTTCTTAGCTCCGTCTACCATTGCAGATTCGTATAAGGAGTTCGGGATCTGTTTCAATGCTGCAAGGAAAATCAACATGGAAGAACCAAACTGCCATACACCCATTAAAATGATCACCGCAAGTGCTGTTTTAGGATTTCCAAGCAGTGAAACTTTCTGCTCGATTCCAAACAGAGACAACAGGGACATGATAACTCCCTTGTTTCCAAAAATCTGTCTCCACACGATAGAGACTGCAATACTTCCTCCGATGATCGACGGAATGTAATAAATCGTTCTGTAAAGTCCCAGTCCTTTGTGCTTCGTGTTCAAAAGCATCGCTACAATCAGAGCAAATGCCAGTCGAAGCGGAACAAGAAACAGAGCGTAGATAAATGTTACTTTTAATGCCTGCCAGAATGTATCATCACTCGTAAAAATACGAATATAGTTTTTAAATCCAATGATCTGCGCATCATTCAAAAGATTAAAATCCGTAAATGAATAATAGATGGAAATCAACATCGGTAAGAACCACATCAGGACAAATCCGATCAGCCACGGTGCGAGCATTGCATATCCGGCAATATTGTCCCGGCGTTTATATACCGTTTTCACTTTCTTTTTCTTCATAATTTATACCTCTTCCTGCTGTGACAAAGAAAAGGGGCTTTTTTAAGCCCCTTCATCCTAAGCCGTCACATTATCCGTTATTTCTCTCCAGAATTTCAGTAGCCTGCTTTCTAAATGTTTTTGCAGCTTCTTCTGCAGTTGCCTGTCCATACTGTACGCTGTTTCCTGCATCGTTAAATGCTTTGTTGATCTCTGCGATTCCGCCTGGATCAGCTGAAGGACATTCCCCTGCAATCTCTGTTACCTTATCTACATACTCAAACATCTCGGTCTGTGTTGTAGACATCTTTCCTGAATTTACCATGTAATCACGAATTTCAGAAGAAATCGGCACACCTCTCTCAGCCATGATGATATCATTTGCTTCTTCAGAGTTAATCATCCAGTTGATGAATTTTGCACATTCTTCTTTTACTTTGGATGTTTCAGATACACTCCAGAACATACCCGGTTTCAGCCACATCGCTTTATTTTCGTTTGCACCAGGCATAAGAGCCAGTTTCAACTTATCATTTGTTCCTGCCACTTTGTTTGGATATGTGTTCCACTCAAGTGTCGTTGCTGCTTCATTCGTTACGATCGGAAGTGTTTCAATTCCCAGTGTTGCGATTTGTGACTGTTCATCAGGATCCGGAGCAACATCCGCCTCTGTCATGTCTGCCCACATCTGGAAATAATCTGCTGTGATAGAGTCATCATCAAATCCAAGTCCTGTTCCATCCTCATTGAACAATGTTTCTCCATGCTGTCTTACAAAATAATTGAAGAAGTTCATGTCTCCGCATGGTCCGATCGTCGCTGTCAGGGCACTTTCTGTTCCTTTTGCTTTTGATACTTCGGTATTCAATTTGATATAATCATCCCATGTCCAGTCATCTGTCGGCGCCTCTATACCAACTTCTTTGAGTACATCCGGATTATATGTTACTGCAAGTGCGTTGGTTCCTGCTACGATACCAGCCAGTTTCCCATCGATCTCGCCTGTCTTTAATGTAGATTCTTCTACATTGGACATATCCAGTGTTCCGTCTTCTACAAATTCGGACAGATCCGCAAGTGAGTTGTTCTTTGCATAAGTTGCAATATACAGATAATCCATCTGGATAATATCCGGCATACTTCCTGATGCAGCCTGTGTAGAAAGTTTGTCAAAATAACCTTCCCATCCTGCAGGTGTTGCTTCAAATTCTACATCCGGATTTTCTGCTGTATAAGCATCCAGGAGTTTCTGGGTATACTCATGTCTGGTATCACCGCCCCACCATGTAATCTTGATCGTCGTTTTACCGTCTGAAGATTTTGCTGCTTTTTCTTCTTTTGCATCTCCACCGCCGCACGCTGTCAGGCCGGCAACCATCACTCCCGTAAGAAGCAGAGCTGCAATCTTTTTCATTCTCTTCCTCATACTCTTTTCCTCCTGTTTTCACCGATTTTCTATCGGTTTATTTTTGATGTATTCATTTTATAATTAATTTATAAGAATAAAAATGGAATTAAAAGAGTATTAATCTGAAAAAAACCGACTTTTTAACCGTCGGTTTTTTTCTCCTTAAACTGCTCACTGTATTCTGTTGGTGACATTTTGGTCTCCATACGGAAAGCTTTACTAAAATACTGACCATCCGGTGAATATCCAACCAGTTCTGCCAGCCTGGAGACCCGAATGTCCGGCACATAGGCGATCATCGCTTTTGCAAGTTCAATGCGGACTTTTCGAAGCCAGGTCGAAAACTTCAGATTCCAACACCGTACAAACACTCTGCCAAAATGTTCTTCATTCATATATAGAACCTCTTTGGCCAGATACCGGATGCTCAATTCTGTATTCTGGAAATTTTCATAAACTGCAAGCAGGATTTGCCGCATACGGATCTGTTCTTTTCCAGAACTTATATCGATTTCTTTCAGGCCTGCCACCAGATCCGTCATGGAACAGAGCAATCCCCATTCCTCTTCTTCTTCATGTTCCCAGTCAAATTCTGACGGACGCTTTTTCTCCTCACAGACAACTTCATACGCCAGACCATAAATTTTCTTTTTCTGCTGTACACTCAGTCCTCTGTAATTCATCTTCATATTTGCCAGATACACTTCAAATAACACACCCGCATAATCTTCCGCCTTCTGCAATTCCCGATACCGGAAAAATTTTGACGAACTCTCCTCATATACCGAAAATATGTCCGACTGCAGCAGCCCCTGCTGTCCGGAAATTTCCCCCATACGGAATAATTCCCGGATCTGCGTATATAGCCTGCTGACTGCTTCTATATTTCCACTGTCACTTAATGCCACTTGTATCGGCTGCTGACTAATATGAGAAAATTCCAGCAGAATGCGTCTCACACTTGCTTCTACTTTCTGTACATCGGTACCGTCGATCAAAAACAAGACATCTTCACTGATGGAAGTTTCCAGAAACACTTCTTCATTTCCATACAATTCCGTCAAGATGTTTTCCAGCACGAACTGCTCCAGAGTATCAAAGCGCCTCCTGGGATTCCGAAAACCAAGCAGACGTACGTTCTCTGCATTTGCATCAACCTCTTCTGTAAAAGCTGTATATTCTCTTTGTGTGATTTCCCGATTCAAAAGAATATTTCGAAACATCTGCTCTTTTGCCAGGGGAAGTAATTTCTGTATCGTTGTCGTGCGATTCTTTTCCCCTCGCTTCTTATCAATTTCTTCCTTTACTTTTTCTACGATCGGGATGATCTTCTCCTCATCACAGGGCTTTAAGACATAATGCTTGATCCCGTATTCCATCGCTTTACTGGTATATTCATATTCTCCATAGCCGGATAATACGATGATCTCAATATCCGGATACTCTGTTTTTAATTTCCGGATCAGACCCAGACCGTCCATTACAGGCATCTTAATATCCGTCAGTACAATATCCGGCTTTTGTTCCTGTACTTTTTCGTATCCGTCCTGCCCGTTCCATGCAGTACCGACCACTTCAATATCATAGTGATCCCATGCAATGAATTCTGCCATGCCTTCTCTCTCAAATTTTTCATCATCCACAATCAAAAGTTTATACATTCTGCTTCCCCTCTGTTCTCAGCTTTGGAACCCGAATCCGGATCAGCGTTCCTTTTCCCACTTTACTTTCAATCTGAAACTGAAACGCCTCGTATGTAATATTCAGCCGTTCGCATATATTTTTAATTCCAATTCCATGTCCCTTGGGTTTGACAGTAAACTTGCGTACTCCTTCCAGTTCTTCTTCTGTCATTCCGGGACCATTATCTTTCACTTCAAATAAAATATTGTTTTCTTCCTCCGTAATCGTGATCTTGATGTGGCAAACATCTTCCATTTGATCCGCCCCATAGAAAATCGCATTTTCTACCAGGGGCTGCAGCGTCATTCGCGGCATGATATACTTTCCCGGGTTTCCGTTCTTCTCTACAGCAAAATCCGCTCTGTCCTCATACCGATAACGCTGGATCTTCAGATAATTCTCCAGCATACCGATCTCTTCTTCTACCGTTATGTACGGATTTTCATTGAAGCTGGCCCGAAGCAGTGCCCCAAGCTCCACGATCATCCGACTCGCCTTTTCATTTTCTTTGGCCCGGATCATCCAGTGGATAACATTCAGAGTATTATATAAAAAGTGGGGATTAATCTGTGCCTGAAGCATCTTATACTTTGTATCTTTGAGCAAAAACTGTTTTTCATAGTTTTCTTTTACGAGCACATCAATCTGATCCAGCATCACTCGGAATTCTTTGGTCAAAAGTCCTACTTCATCTTCACGCTCAGCGTCCATCGGAATCTGTTTTGCACTTTCAAAATCTCCGGTTTCCACCACTTGCATGGATCGCACCAATGTTTCCAGAGGCCTTGTAATGATTTCTGATATTCTGTGAATCAAAAACAAAAGCAGCACAAACACTACGCAAAAACTACACAGTGCAAGATTCCTCACCCGCTCAATCTGTCCATACACATCGGAATATGGAAAGAAGTTTACATACATCCAGCCATTCTCAGAAGTACTCAGGTAACACATGAAGTAGCGCTCCCCCTGATAATTCAAAACTTTATGTCCTTGTCCATCTTTATTTTGCGGCAATGGAGGAAGGCTTTCTTCTATGTCCTGATAGATCATATGATCGTCTGTATACACAAACATCGATGCATGTTCTGCTTCCAGCAGTTTTTTATCCCGCTCGATCATCTGTCCCACGTCACAGACCAGCATCAGCGTTCCCATATTTTCCAGACTCATGTCCTGCCAGTTAAGCATTTTCCTTCCACAGAGCAGATACTTACACTTTTTTGTCGGACCATAAAACACAGCTTCTCCGTTGGAATCTCTGATTTTTTGCATAAAAACATCTTTTTCTTCTTCTGGTATTTCCCAGGCCGCCTGACCGGATTCCACTGTATTCCCGTAATTGTCAATGTAATAAATCGTCTGGATATCTGATTTCAGGTTCTTATCATTGACAAGACTCCACCGGATACTGGTCAATAACTGATTATACTCCAGCGTTTCCGGTTTTGTCTGCTGCAGTTTTCCAAGTATAGACTGCAGCTCCGAATCCAATAACATCTCATAACTTCGATCACTGACTCTTTGCAGACTGTCCTTCACGTCTTTTGCATAATAATCCAGTTCCCGAATGGAATTGTCATACAGTTTCTTTTCAAAAACATCCGTACTGCCTTGAAATGCCAGAATGGAAACTCCAAAAAAGAAACCTGCAAAAACTGCATATACCAAAAGCATCTTCCTGGTCAATGTAATATTCTTAAATTTGGTTCTCCACCATTCGTTGATCTTCTGCATGCTGCCCCCTCTCGTTTCCTGACATGTACAGCTCCTGTCTTTACCTGATCAGCGCTTTTAAGACCGCCTCTGCTGCCTCACTGCGCTCCGTATGCTCCAGCACACAAAGATATGCCGGTGAATAGGATACCGATTTACTCAAAAAATTTTCCGGACACTTGCTCAAATCTATCTGTCCGTCTGTCATATATGCCTGTGCCTTCTCGGCATCTGCTCCCAGTAAAGCAGTCTCATCTGCAAATGCTCCCTGACTTGCATACTCTTCATACACCTCTTTGCTGCAGATTACAAGGTCTGCCTCTCCTACAACAGAAAGGGATACCCGGAGTTTTGCAATATTTTCTTCTGTCTGCACAGAGCTTGCGGAAAGTACCGTTTCTACATGATCGTACTTACCGTCTGCTCCCAATATATGAAGGAACTGCTTTTCCAACTCTTCCGCCGCTTCATCATCATTTTTTTCTGCATCCACGATTACAATTGACAGCACGGTATTTTCTTTTCCATTCCGTATCATCACACCTGCCGTATATACAACCAAAATCACTGCCAGAAGAATGACCAGAATGACTTTATAGTAACTCCACAAATATTCCAGTTTCTTCTTTCCCTTTAAACTGCGGATTATCTTCCACTGTTGTTCTAATTTTTCCTGCCTGCTCAAGTCAGACTCATATTTTTCTCCCATCTCTTCTACTCCGGTATATATCTTTTAAAAATTTTTCGAAATAATTGTGAATTGATAAATCCTGACAAAGAAAATCCGATGATCAGATTAAAAAATATGGCTGGCAGGATCTGTCCAAACAATAATACAAACCACGGGAAAAAGCTGACCAAAGCAATTAAAATCGTATATGGAAAATGTGCGACCGCCATCAGGAATGCATTCTTAAATACCTTTTTCGTACTGTTCTCAAAAAAAGCCATGATCGGAAACAAATAACAGCTTCCCATATAAAAAAACAATGCAATGATACAAAATACAACAAATAGCGGATTGCCTGTTCCCCCACCCTGTTTCACTGCAAAATAAAAATCAATCCCTATGACCGCTGCTACACCCAATATGATGAGATACACGATCGTAGACTGCTTAAAATTCTCGCGAAATGCTTTCAAAAAGCTACGGAACACATACGACTCCTCATTCTTTACCAACTTTAACATCACATAGTAAAATGCCGTTGCCGCTGCTCCTGCTGTCACAATCGGAATACTGCACACCACCAGCAGGACATTTAAAATAATGATATCTGCCAGCTTGCCCATAAACTGTGCAAATTTTCCATCCACTGAAAATAATCCACCCATCTTTGTTCTCCTCCTATGATACATTTTTCTAAAATGGTATTCAAAAACACCCCTGCAGAGCTCATTTTTTCTCTGACGGGGTGTTTCCTCTAATTATCATCCAATTTCAGCACACTCATGAATGCTTTCTGCGGAATCTCTACATTTCCCACCTGACGCATTCTCTTCTTTCCTTCTTTTTGCTTTTCCAGCAACTTTTTCTTACGGGAAATATCACCACCATAACACTTGGCCAGTACGTCTTTACGCATCGCTCTTACAGTTTCTCTTGCAATGATCTTGCTCCCTACAGCTGCCTGGATCGGAATCTCAAAAAGCTGTCTTGGAATCTCTTCTTTAAGCTTCTCACACATCTTTCTGCCTCGCTCATATGCTGTTGCACTGTGTACGATAAAGGAAAGTGCATCCACTTCTTCTTTGTTGATCAGAATATCCAGTTTTACAAGTTCTGATTGCTCATACCCAAGCATCTCATAGTCAAAAGAAGCATATCCTCTCGAACGGGATTTCAATGCATCAAAAAAGTCATAAATAATCTCATTGAGCGGAAGGTGATAATGGATCACCGCACGCTTTTCTTCAATATATTCCATTCCTTGATAAACACCCCGGCGTTCCTGGCACAGATCCATAATTGCGCCAATAAATTCTGAAGTCACCATAATCTCTGCTTTCACCATCGGCTCTTCCATATATTCGATCTCTGCAGGATCCGGCATATTGGTTGGATTAGTCAGATCGATCACTTCTCCGTTTGTCTTATGGATTTTATAGATAACACTTGGTGCAGTTGTCACAAGATCCAGATTATACTCTCTCTCCAAACGCTCCTGCACGATCTCCAGATGCAAAAGCCCAAGGAATCCACAGCGGAATCCAAACCCAAGAGCCACCGATGTCTCCGCTTCAAACTGCAGCGCCGCATCATTGAGCTGCAATTTTTCCAGCGCATCTCTTAAATCCGGATATTTTGCTCCATCTGCCGGATACAATCCACAATACACCATTGGATTTACCTTTTTATACCCCGGAAGAGGTTCTGCACACGGCCGCGCCGCATCTGTGATCGTATCACCGACACGGGTGTCCTTTACATTTTTCAGACTGGCTGTGATATATCCAACCATTCCTGCGCTCAGCTCATCACACGGAATAAACTGTCCGGCTCCAAAATATCCAACCTCGACAACATCCGCCTGTGCCCCTGTTGCCATCATCCGGATCGTTGTTCCTTTTTTCACACTTCCCTCTTTGATCCGGCAGAATACGATGACACCTTTGTAAGCATCATAAACCGAATCGAAGATCAATGCTTTTAACGGCTCTTTCGGATCTCCTTCCGGTGCCGGAATCTTCTTCACGATCTGCTCCAGCACTTC
>ERZ1106969.927-NODE-927-length-24947-cov-7.556564_pt1 | contig 24947 bp, 29 predicted proteins | sample MGYA00403685_ERZ1106969 | MGnify/ENA primary metagenome ERZ1106969 (study PRJEB35170, sample SAMEA104062416) | human gut metagenome | biome: human gut; feature: human-associated habitat; material: faeces | place: Denmark | collected 2012-05-18 ... | reverse complement strand
ATCGCCCATTCTTATCATAGAAGATCTTATTTACAGACTTTTCTTCATAGTCTCATACAAACAATAGAAGACCTTCTAAAACATTATTTACAGAAAAAGTTTCACATTCTCGCAAAAAGAGAGAAAAATAAGCGTACCACTATTTCCTATGATACGCTTATCGTATTTAACTGTTAAATTGCGATGTCAGCCTGGACTTGCTTTAAGAACTACTACAAAATCGGCTTACGCTCCCATTTTTTTAACTATATCAACTCAACATTTATTTACAATTCTCATTATACCAATCATTCATATTGGTGTTTATAATATTTCCTTCATACCTAGTCACCCATCCATCGGAATAGCTTGAAAATAAACTTTGATGATGCTCATTTAAATTATTATAAACAACGTCTGAAATCACAATTACTTTTCTACAACCTCTACCTGCTTTATTGCATAAATGGCACGCTGAATTTACAACATCCCCCATCCAAATAGCATCGTTAATTCCGCTACCTGAATATCCTGCTTTAACCATCAATGCTCTGCCATAATCGATACCTATCCCAACTGAAATTTGCGAATATTTCTTCTTCCTTAATTTATAATTGAGTATTTCAATCATACTATTTAGTCTAGCTGCCACTGAAATAACATTGTCAATATCAGATTTATAAGGGGTATCAAAAACTCCCCATACACAATCTCCATTAATATTTATTTCTTTGCAATCAGTTTCTGCATTCATAATAGCAACACACTCTGATAAAAATGCTCTATACATCTTTGCCAATATTGGTCTTTTATGCTCGTCTGTCATATCAGATGACCCTACAATATCAATAAAAATTGCAGTAACTTTTACATAATAACCATTTTTAAATGTCAAATCAGTTCTCGTAGGAATACTGTCCTTATCACAGTAATCATTATCACTTGCATTTAAAATTTCATCCATTCTTAATGAACTTTTATCTACGTCATAAGACATTGTATGATTTGATTCCATAATCTACCCCCTTCTAAATCAACTGAAATATCATACACACAAACCACAGAACAACTGTAACCAATAAAAATCTTATTCCTTTGTTGTACCATTTTGCTTTTAAACTACATATTTTGGAATTTGTATGTATCTGCTCCTCTAAATCATCTACTATTTCTTTTTCTTCCATATTTTTTACAGCACTTTTATAATTCTCCAATTTCATATTTCCAATAGAACCAAAGAAAAAAATAGACGGTGCATTATTAAGATTTTTCACTCTTGCAATAATAGATAACATAAAACATAAAATAGAAATAAAGCTCGATAAATATAACAGTGAAACCAAAATAGCTGAAATTATTTCTCCACCAGACAACTCTGACAGTTTTGATACCTCTGCTATTCTTTTAAAAGCATCGGGCATACCTTTTTCAAATATACCCCCTATTAATACTCCTGCTAATGCTAATGCGAAAGATACTTTTGTATCCATATTTCCTATCCACGTATTTATAATACCTAATGTCTCATAAGCATCTTCTTTTTTAAATGCTTTATTTTCATGTTGTTGATTTGTATTTTGTGACATAATTAAAATCCCCTTATTTTCTTTAATTCTCTAATTTTTTCCTCATAGTCTTTTATATGTTCATAGCGAATTCTATTATTTTTTAGATTACTTTCCATTACATTAATAACTTCCCAACCTCGATTCCGTTTACATGCCCAGTTAAAAGTCTCTTCATTAATATAAACCCATACTTTATTTTCTTTCGCCATACTAACCATATATTTATATGATTCTTCATATTTTTCAAAAAAAGCATATATTTCAATAAATTCAAAAACACTATTATTTATTTGATCTTCATCATACCCTTGCTTTTTGCCTAATTTATGATACAAATCCTCTATCTCTAACCATCTTTTAATACCAACATTCTTTATATATTCAAGCTCTTTACAAAATGACCCACTTATTATTTTGTGAATAAAAGAGTATGTGGTCGTAATTTCCGATTGTAGTTGTTTTTCAGCTTCTTTCTTTTCATATACTGCCTTCACTTTTTCATCATTTTCTATCGAATATTTTTTCTTTAATTCATTATTTTCTTTTTTCAATCTTTCTTCTAAAACAGCTATATCTCGTTCCCGTTGAACAAGACTATCTTTCAGTCTTTCTATTTCTCTTATTCCATCTGACAATCCCGCAAATGTATCCGACTCTACTGTTGTATCTTCCTCTATTTTAATTGGTTTTCCTAAATCCTCTGAAAACTCCAGATAGTAATCTTTTGTCACATATCCTTGGAATAATTTTGTTCCTTTGTATTTTGCTGATCTTACAAAAACTTCCTTGTACTCATCTGACATTTGCTTGAAAACATTATCTGAAATAAATATTTCTCCTCCAGAAGCGATATCTGAATATTTGCTTGCATAATTTGTTGTATTGCCAACCCATACACAATCCACTTCATTCTCTCTATTTTCATCACTTTCCAAACCATACATACCAACCTGAGTTACAAGAACCTTACCATAATCAATTCCAATACCACATTCGATAACTTTCCCATTAACATTAGCCTTCAAATATTTATTTAAGCTATAATCAATCACAGTCTGTAAACTTCTAGCCGCATTAATTGCTTTATCTGCTGCTCTATCCACTGTATTTCCTTTTTCATCAATGGAGTCAATAAATACCCCCATAATTCTGTCACCCAAAAATTGTCTTGTAACTCCTCCATTTTTCCTAACACAATCAACTGCCATTCTCATAAATGAACGATATATTTTAACCATACTTTTTGCTTGGCTATTTTCCGTTAAATATGTTGACTTACGAATATCAATAAATAGAATGGCTGCCATAATGGAGTAGGTTTTATTATTATCTTCTAATTGCTCTATTGTTGGAGGTAATTCAGAATCTACTTCTATTTGCTCAACCATTTGTTCTGTTATTTTTTTAATCCTCAAATCTACTTTTTCAAAATCATTTTTAGAAAATCCCATACTTGCTTTGCCATACTCCTCTATAATATCAAGATAACTTTTTTACACATTTCCACTTTTCCAATATATATTATACAACCTATTCTATTGTTTTGATAGTTCTAAAATCTAGATAATCAAATAGCCGCCTACTCATGAACTGAATGAACAAACGGCTATAAAATGATATTCTATATATTATTTAGATTATTTAGATTATTTCGAAATACTTCAGTGCATCCTTAATAGCTTCCACTTTCTCCGCTGTAGGATGTTTCCTAGGATGTTTCAATTCTTCTACTGCATTAGGAGCGTCATACATCGGCAAGCCCAGACTTCTCTTTACCTCTGCTATATAAGCAGTATGTACCTTGAAGCCATATTTAGCTTCTATATATTCCTTTATTTTTTTGTATGTAACTCGCTCTTTCGGCTTGTACGCTTCGACTCTCTTTGCGATATTATCAAGCGGAACTTTTCCCTCACCCTCACCAAACTCAACTTTTACGTTGATATGTCCGTCTGGCTTTTTGTGGGAAAGCAGTACTACCGTCTCAACATGCACCGTTGCTAACATATGAGCACAATCCTTGCATCTCGTCTGCTATGTAGGAACACATTTTTTTAGTCTTATCTATAATGCTATCCTTCTTAGCAAATCTCTTTTTTGCATCTTTCACTTCATTCGTAAATCCTGTTTTATATATAAAAGTAAGCTTATAGGGATCTTTATTACCATTTTCATCAAAGCCACCAACAATGACTTTCTCTATAATACTTTCAAAAACAACTCGATCAAATTCTGTTATTATTTCATCATTTAATAGAGCCTCCTTGAAATCTGAAATTCTCTCTTCTAAACTTTTTTGATCCTTCTGTTTTTCTAACAACTGAGCTAACTGAATATTTACATCGGAAAGCTCCCGTACCAATGTAGTTTCATTTTCTTCATACATATCTTGGGCAATTATATTATTCATATAATTATCCAACAATTTCTGACGTTGCTTTTTTATTTCATTTATCTTCTTTTTACACTTCTTTATCTCCTTTTCTAAATTCTGCTTTCCTAATGTTTGCTCTGCTCTTTTTATAAACTCATCTACTACCTCTTTATTATCTCGGCATAATAACCTATAGGATTCAAGAAATGCTTCTTCTATCACTTGCTCTGGAATTCCCTTGCTATCTGGACAATTGTACTTTCCATTTTTGCTAGCCGCTATACACTGCCATATCGATTTCTTATATATTGAATTACTATGCCATTGTCTACGTGTCAGATGGCCTCCGCAAAACCCACATTCCAACAAGCTACTAAAAGCATATTTCCGACTATATTTATCCCTCTTTCCCGGAACTACACTGAGCTTTCCTCCATTTCTGCGGCTTCTCATTGCCTGAGCCTTTTCAAACATATCTTCTGAAATAATCGGTTCATGATGATTTCTTACATAATATTTGTCTTCCTCTCCAAAATTTTCCAATCGTCTTTTGGATATTGGATCTACTGTAAATGTTTTTCCCAAAAGTAAATCCCCTTTATACTTTTCATTATTTATAACACCCATGATACTTGATGCAGTCCATTTATTTCCTCTTATTGTATGAATTTCCTTTTCATTCAATTCTCTTGCAATCATGGTGCTTCCAGCTCCCGCTATATACCTTTCAAAAATGTATCGAACTACCTTAGCTCCTTCGGGATTTATAGAAATGGTTTTTAATTCTTTATCATAATCATATCCTAAACAATTATTAAATCCAACCATTTCCCCTCGTTTCATTTTCATTTTTAACCCCATTTTTACATTTGCTGAAGTATTTTCTACTTCTTGTTGTGCAATAGAACCAAGCACAGCAATCAAAAATTCTCCATCTCGTATAGTATGAATATTTTCTTTTTCAAAATAAACTGCAACATTAATTTCTTTCAACATTCTCACATATTTCAAGGTATCTAATGTATTTCTCGCAAATCTTGGGATATTTTTTACAATAATCATATCTATTTTTCCAGCTTTACAATCTTGAATCATACGATGAAATTCATCCCTTTTGTCTACTTTCGTTCCTGTCACAGCTGGATCTGCATAAATCCCTGCAAATGTCCAAAGCTTATTTTCCTGAATCAAAGCCGTGTAGTGTTTAATCATGGAATTATAACTTTTTTCCTGTTCTTTGTCATCCGTACTTACTCTACAATACGCCGCTACTCTTAATCGGTCTTTATATCTTTGTTTTGCAGAATCATCAAATTTATTTTTTGCTTTAATAACTTCTACTTCCATTCATTTTGTGCTCCTATAGTATTGTGTATTTATATAATATGACACTATATATCAGAAGTCAAGTCATCAAATCAGAAATCACATTATAATCTTTCATCAACTTCTTTTTAATTAAAAAGTATTCTTCTTGTGTAATGAGTTTCTTATAAAGTAACTGATGAAGCATAGCTAACTGCATACTGTATCTAATCAAATGTTGGTTTTCTTTTTTCATATGTTCTCTTCCCCATTATCAAACGCTATTGCTCATGCGAAGAAAAACAGCATTCTCCAACGAGTCTGCTGTTTCTTCTTTACGACACCGTGTCATAAGGTGTCTTTATCATTCCTACATTTTATATTTGCAATTTCCTTCCAGTTTTCTGGAAACCCCATTTGGTATAATATTGTTTGATATACAGAATGTCTTTGAAAACATTGTTTCAATTCTGTATAAAACCATTCAAAATCTTCTTCCTGTAATAGCATTTTTAAAATAATCACCTGCGCAAACAAATCCTCTTTTCCACAGCAATACCTTCCTAACCGCCTGGGGATCTGAAGCATCTGATGAATCAGCAAATCTGGCAAAGCATCTTGAGTCTTAAAATTAAACAAACGATCATTATGCGCACAGACATTCCGAAATTTCGTCATAATTGACAGCATCCTTTCCAGTTCATTTTCTCGAATCTCCCCAAAATCTTTACAGATTTGAATCTTCACTCGACTTTTCTGACAGGAATACATTTTAGACACTTGCCCCAAAGTCAAGGTATTCACCAACACCCAAAATGGAACCGATTGATATCTTTTTACATAATGTCGGATATAATAATAACTGCTGTTTTCATTCAATTGTGCTGACATCTTTTGAATTAGCTTTTTGATTATTCGGGAGTGATTCTCGGACTGCAGATAATTAATAGGATTTAGATATGCCTTTTGATCCTCACCATATATTTGACAAAAATGATATGACAATGAAGATTTGATTGTTTGTTCACAGATTAAAATATATTTCAGCAATATGCTTCGAAGATTCCTGTCAAAACAATACATTCCATAGACATCCTCAAATCTTACTCCTACTTGAAACTTATTTGTCTGTGGATTTTTAAATATCCGTTTATATCCATTGACTAATGCAAAATATCCAGTTTGAAAAAGAATCCGTTTTGCATATTCCTGATCTTCAATTATCAACTGCTTTTGTTCTGACAAAAATGAAATCTGTTCATCATATGTCAAAAACCTCTTTCTGTTCACTTTCGCAAATCTCCTTACAAATAGCGAAAGGCTCCCCGTAGGAAGCCTCCCGGACTGCGGGCTTCGCAAGTTTCCGCAGTACGATCATGTATATATACTATTCTTTTCCAAGTTACCTGTCAAGTATCTTTTACTACTTTTCCACCCAACATTTTCCTTATAATTTATGCGGAATTTTCTTGGGTTCCTTGATATTTCTCCTCACCTTTCTTTCAGCCACTCCTTTTACCTGTTCTGCAATCTTTTCTTTTGCTACTTCATTCTTATCTAAACGCAGCTGCTTTTGATGGGAATCATAAAACTGTACCTTATTAGAAAGCAAATCTTCTTTTGATACCTGTGTTGAGTTAATTTCTGTCACCATCCGTTCCAAGGCTTCTTTTGATATAGATCCATCATCTTGTATCAGAATCAATTCGTGCGTAGAAGATGGAAGGACATAATAATCTCCTCCTAAAGCATCCCCCACTTGTGATAGCACTTCTTCCTGTACCAGCGCATTAGCCCCATTTATTCTACTGGTATTGGTCAATACATACGGACCCTTTTCGGAAGCATTTACCACATCTGTACTCAAAAGTAGATTTTCCGGTTCATGTTCAAACGCCATAGAATATACCAAATCTTCCAAACCATATAGGCCATACCCTCGATTACGATCTGCCAGAAGTGCATCCTGGTGTAGCTGTTCTACAGAAATCCCCCACATTTTCAGATGATCGTTACTGATTGGCATACTTGCTGTGCCAAACCCATTTTGTTCTAATGTAACATTGTATAAAGCTGTCAGTGTGCCACAATTTTTATGTGCATACTGTATGAGAAGGATTCCAGAGACAAGAAAACTTCCTCCTGGCGTATCTGGGGCAACCATCGAACATTAGTTTGCAAGAAACCCTGACAGCAAAGAGGATTATGGACAAGGATTAGATTATAATAATATGTTAGCTGTTTGTTCAGGAAATCGCGGCTGCGGTGACGAGAGAAGTCTTACGTGTGATGCAAAAAGAGGAAACAAAGTTCTCAAAGTTGATCCAAGAAATGCAGATACCATTTATAGTATTTCGTATACTGCAGATGGACGAATAAAATCTGAAGATTCTGTTATTGACGAAGATTTAAATAAGCGTCTTTAAATTGTGCTACAGTGTCTCTACCGGAAAATAGAAAAGCAGTTTTAGATGCCTTAAAGTACAGTTTACAAGGGACTACACAGGGTAGGTATCTGACGGGAGGGGTGCCGCCAGTCAGATTTTCCATGTGATGTTCAAGCTGTCGCTTGTGGCGGCTATGGTGGTGATCATCAAATCCACCACACGCCGCTTGTCATCAAAAGATACATTCTCCCAGGTATCGAGGTAGCCGGAAATCTGGCTGACCTGTTCCGGGCTGATGGCCTCCACAGTCAACTCCGCTATCCTTGCCAGAAGTTCCTGCTTGCGCCCGTCCAGTTCCGCTATCTTCACATTCACATAGGAGAACAGGACATTGTTTGCCCCCGTCAGACTGTCCACCAGCTTTTCAATCTCGCTGTCTACATGGGCAAGTTCCACTTGCAGGGCGGTGATTTTCGGGTTTGCCTTTGCCGCTTTCTTTTTTCCTGTCAGCGTCTTGTAGCTTGCCAGCTTCTTTACCATCTGCTGATAAACAACCGCTTCCAGTTCCGAAGTGATGATTTTCCCACAGCCAGGACAGCTTTTATTGTCCAGCCGTTTCGTGCAGCGGAGATACTGTTTGCCGGAGGGATTGTAGATACTCATAAGAGCATACCCGCAATTCCCGCACTTGATTTTTCCTGCCAGCCATGTGTGGGTGGCTTTCCGGGCAGACTGGATTTTCATGTTGTTCATCAGCTTCTTGCGGCAGGTCAGCCAGGTGTCGGAGGGGACGATACCCTCATGGGGAGCCAGTACCAGCATTTGGTCTTTTAAGTCGTTTTTCTTGCTGGCCTTTACATCTCGCCCTTGATACAGATAGCAGCCGTTCATGCCCGTAAAATCGGCAACGTCATTGACAATGACTGTACCTTGACTTTTGAAAAATTCGTACACATCAAGGTCTGCCTGCACATAGACAGGATTGCGTAACATCTGCGCCAGCGTGGGGCGTATCAGCTCTTTGCCATGGAACAAAATCCCCTGTTCGGCAAAGTACCGGGTAATGTCCCCGTAGGAAGTTGTGGGCTGGGCGTACATCTCAAACATCAGCCGGATATTGGCCGCTTCCTCCGGGTTTACCACCAGCTTCTTTGTGTTGATACCGTCCATCTTGATAGGCTCCGTATGGAAGCCGTAAGGGGCTTTCCCGCCCATCTTAAAGCCCCGCTGACTGCGGGAGTAGTAAGCGTCCGTTACCCGCTTCTGTATCGTTTCCCGTTCAAGCTGGGCGAACACGATACAGATATTCAGCATGGCCCGTCCCATCGGCGTGGAGGTATCAAACTTTTCCGTAGAGGACACAAACTCCACATTGTACTGCTGGAACAGCTCCATCATGTTGGCAAAGTCCAGAATGGAACGGCTGATACGGTCGAGCTTGTAAACCACGACCTTTGCAATCAAGCCCCGCTTGATGTCCCGCACCAGTTCTTGAAACTTCGGACGGTCTGTGTTCTTGCCGCTGTACCCTTTGTCTGTGTATTCCTTGCAGTTACCGCCTTTCAACTCGTATTTGCAAAATTCAATCTGGCTTTCAATGGAAATGCTGTCCTTTTTGTCTACCGATTGTCTTGCATAGATTGCGTCTATCCGATTGTTCATATTGTCGCTCCTTTTCTTAAAAAAGAAACGGAGCTGCTGACAGTTCTATTATACCGCCAGCAGCCCCGCAAATCAATGATGGGTTTGGAAAACCTTATGTCCCGGCTTCCTCACTCTCCCGCTTGTCGGCGTACTTGCGGAACACCTCATAAAGCTGCTGTTCCAGTTCCCGGCGTTTGGCTGCTTCCTGTTCCGGCGTGAACACCGGGGAGAGATTTTCCAGTGTGATTTCCTTTCCCTGAAAAGTCACGATTTCGATTTCCTTTTTGTATCTGATATTACTTATAAGATCACCTTTCCTTTCCATGCTGCCGCTGTTGCCGTTTCAGTTCCGCTAAAATCTCCGGCGGGATACGGTCAACCAGCCGCCGCATATCGTCCAGTTCGCTTTTTAACTTCGCCCGTTCCATCGTGTCATTCATCTTGCCTTTTTCGCTGGCCTTTGCCCTGACTTCCAGCTTTTCATTTTCCGCTAACAAGTCATTGATTGTGACCTTGTATTTTTTCAGTTGCCCGGAGAAGTTCTCCATCTGCGGAAACCACTTTTTCAGCATGGAGAGGGCTTCCTCTTTCTTCTTTCCGGCGTTCAGCGGGGTAATGCCGGAGAGAACCGCTTCAATGGCCCTCGCCTGTTTGGAGAGGTTGACCGCCTGTTTGAACAGCCGGGTGGGGATATGCTTCCGGCCCGTCTTGCTGGCGCTTTCCCCACGCTCCAGGTCGGGGTACTGCTCCACCATACAGGCGTGAAAATCGTCCTGCCACTTCGTCAGATTGGCCCGGTTGCCGATAATTTCTTTGGCGCACAGGCGGTTGTCCTTTGTCAGCGGCACAAAGACCAAGTGCAGATGGGGCGTTTTTTCATCCATGTGTACCATAGCCGAAACGATGTTCTCCCGGCCCACCCGGTCAATGAGGAAGTCCGCCGCCCTCTGGAAGTAGGCCGCTATCTCCTTTGGGGACTTGCCCTTGAAAAACTCCGGGCTGGCGGTAATCAGCGTGTCCACAAACCGAGTGCTGTCCTTGCGGGTGCGGCATCTGGCCTGCTCGATGCGGCTCTGAATGAAATGGTAGTAGCGGCCATCCGGCTTGACGATGTGGAAATTGTACTTGCTCCGGCTGGTGTCAATGTCCGGGTTGCTGGCGTACTGCTCCTTTTTCCGTTCATGGTGGGCTTCCAGCGGCCCCGCCGGGTGGCCCTTGTGCTTCTCAAATCGCAAAATTGCGTGTTGTGCCATTGAACTCCTTTCCCCATTCCATTCCTTTCCGGCGGGTTTTCCCGCCGAAAATATCTCTGATAGGATTGGAATGGAATGAATGTAAATAGATGGTTTTAATCTCTGTATTTCTATATACCGTCAGATTTCCGTACTTCAAGAGGATTGATTTTCGTACTCGCCAAGTACGGTTTTCAGCCCTCCGGCGTACCATAACCGGATTTCTTGAAGTCGGTGTTTGGAACCGCTTCATAGGATTTCGGGTAAATGCGGTTGGGTTTTCCACAGCCCTGTTTCTGGATTTCCACCAGCCCCGCATACTGCAACTCCCGCAGGGTGTTGACCGCTTTCTGCCGCCCGCAGCGGAGCAAAGCGACCACCTCGCAGATGGGGTAGTACAGGTAGACCCGCCCGTACTCGTCCGCCCAGCCGTTCTTCCGGGACAACTCCGCCCGGCGCAGGACAAAGGCATACAGCACCTTCGCTTCGTTGCTCAAGGGCTGGAATGTGGGTGCTTCAAAAAGGAAATTGGGGAGCCGGGTGAAACTGAACGCCTTTTCCGGCTGGTGAATATAAATCGTGTTTGTCATAGCGTGTTTTGTGGACGGTTAGAGGCCCGTTTTCCGGGGCGAATGATAAATGATACCAGCCGCCCCGGTTGAGGGCTTGCGGAGCCTTGCAAATCAAGGCTTTTCCCGCTCTTAACTGTCCACAGCAGACCTCCTTTTCCGTTCACTTTCTGTTTTCTGCCGCCTGTGAACTCTGGCGGCGCAGTCCGGGCAGTATTTGCCCCGGTTGGACTTCGGGACGAACACACCGCCGCACTCCGCACAGCGTTTCAAGTCCCTGTCCCGGTAAATCTCCGCTTCCAGCGTCCTGTCCAGCGGCAAGACCGCCCAGCGGAACCACTTGCAGCAGACGGAGAACGAAATCATCTGCGGACAGGCGCAGGTGTCGCCATCGTCCAGCGCAAGGCAGTTTCCGTCCTCGCAGTTGCAGCACTCCCGGCGTATCAGGCCGCTGGCTCGTCTCTTCTGGGGCGGGGTTATGCGGTAGGGGGAGCCGTCCGGCCTGTGTTCCAGCGGCGGCAGGTGTTGATAGGGTCTTTTGCTCATGCGTCCCTCCGTTTTCTTTGGCGTGTTCTGTTTCCAAGGTGCTTGTCCATCGATGAACTATCCCAAGTCTACACCTTTTTGACCGCCTGTGCCGTATATCCAAGAGGTAGGAAATCAGCCTGAAAAACTCCCTATTTCCACGCTCTCGGATTTGTGATATAATCAAAAAAAGATAAAAGACAAATTCAGGTTTCTGGTCTTCTTGCACAAAATAAAGGAGGAGCTATTATGCAAATTGTTTATATTCCAAGCGAATCAATGTCTGTTCAAGGTAAAAAAGATGAAATCTATAAAAGATATGGGAAAGACTGGAATATTAGAGAACAGGGAGGAGGTAACGGAAATTGGTTGTTGACCAGAAAAAGTGATGTGCTTGTAGATGGAAAAAGTTATCGTACTTTTGTACTTGAACACTACGGTAAATCCAAGCTGACAGCGAAGCTTGTTGATAAATTTCGTGAAGATGTAGCAAATGGTAAAATAAAACTGTAAATGCCTATGCCGTTATGCTATGAGCATAGTACATAGCATAACGGCTTCTCTTTCGTTGAGCTAGCAAGGAGGGTGAATATGTCTTTATCCATACAAGAGCGATTAAAAGACCTACGTGTGGAGCGTGGCTTGACGCTGGGGCAGCTTGCGGAGCAGACCGGGCTTTCCAAGTCTGCGCTGGGCAGTTACGAAACGGAAGACTTCAAGGACATCAGCCACTATGCCCTTATCCGGCTGGCGAAGTTTTACGGTGTGACCGCTGATTATCTGCTGGGGCTGTCTGAAATGAAAAATCACCCAAACGCCGATCTTGCAGACCTGCGTTTGAGTGATGAAATGATTGACCTGCTGAAAAGCGGGAGGATAGACAATACCCTGCTGTGTGAGCTGGCGGCGCACCCGGATTTCCCCCGGCTGATGGCTGACCTTGAAATCTATGTGAACGGAACGGCACTGAAACAGGCGCAGGGTGCAAACGCCATAGTGGACACGATGAGCGCAACTGTTATAAAAAAGCATAATCCTGGCATGAGTGATACGCAGTTAAGACAGCTTATCACCGCCCATATTGATGAGGACGAGTTTTGCCGCTATGTGATACAACGGGACATAAACGGGATTGCCCTTGCTCTGCGGGAAACACACAAGGACGATTTTTTCAGCGTCCCAGAGGATAACCCGCTAAAAGAAATGCTGGAAACTGCTGGTGAAATCGTCAGCCAGGACAGCGACACGGAACAAGCGTACTTGGCGTTTATCTGCAAACGGCTCAAGCTGAATTTTAGGAAGCTGTCAGTAGAAGAACGGAAGTGGCTGAAAAAGATTGCGGAAAAATCCGACTTGCTGAAGAATCCAAAACCGCAGAGAGGACGAAGATAAAAAATGCCTGAACGGCGGTTCTGGTTTTTCAGAACCACCATCCAGGCATTTTGTTTAGTAATAGAAAAAGGTGCAGTTGATTATTGCGTATTGTCAATCTCTCTCAAACCGGGTAGTAAAAATACGGCAAGCGCAACGATGATAATGCCAATTCCGCAAATGACAAACCATTTCTCAACTCCCAGCCGCTCCGCCAGAGGCCCGGAAATGACAAGGCCAAACGGCATGGCGAGGGAAGCGGCGCTTGTCAGTAGAGAAAAAACTCTCCCCAGATATTCTGGTTTGACCGTTTCTTGAAAAATCGCATTTTGCACACCGTAAAATGGAGCGGAAATTCCCATAACAGTACAGCACACAACAAAGACAAGAAATGCGTCTGGCGGCAAAAGCCCGGAGAGCATATTGCTAACGCCCATCAGGAGAACGGAAAGACCGATGGTGTACCGCCGTTTCTTAAAACCGCCCCAAATGCTCAGAATGACTCCGCCAAGCAGCATACCAACCGCAAAAGCAATTTCAGCGGCAGAGGCATGGGCCGGTGTTCCTTTGAAGTATGACATACAGATGAGAGGAAAAAGCGTACTGATTGGCATATAAAAGAACATATAAATTACACCAATCCAGAGCAGAGCAAAGAGGCCCCTGTTTTGCTTTAATACCACATACCCCTCTTTCATATCCTGTAAAAACTGTTGTCTTTTCGTTTCTGGACATAGTTCAGGCGTTGGTATGGACGAAATCGCAACAGTCACACAGGCAAGGATTGCACCCACAATATCTAACAATATAATTGCATTAAGAGGCCAAACAGCATATAAAAACGCTGCGGCAGCTGGACTGATAATCGCACTTACTGCTTGCATGGTCTGCGTGTAACCAGCGCATTTTGTAAGTTCCTCTTTTGGCACAATCATAGGTGTTGCTGCGCTGAATGCTGGAGAATGAAAAGCAGTTCCCGCACTTCGGATTAACAGGACAACCATAATAGACCATACGGGCAATTCCATGTAAAACGCCACCAGCGCCAGAATACCGCCAGCGGCGGCAATTATCAAATCCGCACCAATCATTACGCTTTTACGGCTGTGCCGGTCAACAAAAGCACCTGCAAACGGGCCTAAACAGGCTTGCGGCAAAAATCCAATCAGTGTTGCCGCCGTCAATATGATTGCAGAATTAGTTTTCGCAACCAAATAAAAGATAATGGCCATTTGCAAAATACCGCTGCTAATAAAGGATATTGCTTGTCCGGCAAGAAGTGTAAAATAAGTTTTTCTCCATGAATTGTTGTTTTGGGTCATAATGCGAACCTCCTTTTTTATTGCATTGTTCCTTTGTTTCTGCAATAAAAAGCAGGCGTTGTCCCACAGAGAGGGCAGACGCCTGCATAACAACAAAGCACGAAAAAACACCACGATACAGTTCAAAGACTGCTCGTGTCAAACCTACGTGTTCCTTTGCATACGCACGCAAAAAAAGCCCACCATCATGTGGAAAGGTACTTCTACTTTTTATTGCTTATTAGCGTACACAAATTAACACACGTAAGCCTCCTTCCAATCTCAAACTGTCGCACAGTATAACACACATCCGATAGACTTGTCAACCATTTTTAACCTTGTTTTCCATCTTGTTTTTCCATCTCTTACGGGCAGTAGCAAAGCCAGGCGAGCCAGTCAACGGTCAAGATGAACGGCGCTTTCAGCGCCGCCGTTGACAGTCTCGCCCGTCTTTGCTAATGGGTAATCAAGGCGGGAAAGCCATTTTAGGGCTTTCCCGCCCATTTCAATTTTGGGAGAAGAAAGGCCCCAAAATGAACGAGTGCGGCCAAACACTTTTAGGGATTGGCCACCTTGTCCACCCATCCAGCGGGGCGGCGGGGAACGGTCAAGGCCGGGCGTCAGCCCATTCATTTCAGCCTTGACGGTTTCCTGCCGTCCTGCTACTTTTCCCGGAGTGTGGCCACACATCTGGTCACGGTGTCCAGAGCTTTGGGACTTTTTGTCCCATAGGCCGGGGGCGGAGGACGAGGGACGGGGGCTTTCATAATACGCCCTGTCTGCTGCTGAAATCAGCCCTTTGTTTCCGGCTTACCAGCCCCAAACAAAGCCCTGCTTTCCTGCCGCGTCAAATGCCCTTGCCCTCCCCGGCGGCAACGGTATTTTCAGGGCAACGCCGACAGAGCGTATAACACACTACACTTTGCTCCGCAAAGTCGTGTGCCAAATGGGGCGCTGCCCCCTTTGGAAACCCCCGCAACAAACAGGTGCTATGCACCCAGCCGGGAGCATAGCGCCGTTTGTTGTCAGCAGCCCGTTTCACGGTCTGCGTGTAGTTCCTTGTAAACTGACCTAATAGAAGACATAAGAAAAAACGGACCGAAGGGAGACATAAAGAATTACTGCAAAAGAAGGCTTGATATGATAAGGTCTATGGATGATAAAAAAATCCCATTTATTGGAATAATTATTTGGTGGTTAGAAAAACATGCAAATAGATAGGATATTCCTATAATACATAATTGAGAGTTAAGTGCATTAAAATTGGCAGTGTAAATTATTGGACCTGTTGACAAACTCACTTTTTCAGCGTTTATTTCTACATATCTTTTTGAAATATCATAAAACGGCTGGTAAATTCAGTTATTCAAACCGCTTTTACCAGTCGTTTTAGATTTAATGCCGTTGCCGATAAGAGGCATTCTTCTGTCGCTTTCTGAAGGCCTCTTTTTTGGATTTTATTCAATTTATGTTCTCTCTTTAAAACTGCGAATGTTCCTTCTGCCCATATCTTCCTAAGACGCATGACCCTCAAATAATCACTGGTCCCTACTTTCTTGCTGTTTCGATAAAAGGGATAATAAGCACTTGCATTGATCCTGACTGTACCGAGATCTGTAGCACAAGATGCAAAATCCGGACAGTTTTTACATTGTTGGTCCTATGTTTCTTTGAACGGCTATATAAACGGTAATAGTTCTGTGTTGACTTTTTATAAATTAATTTCTGAAATGCTAAATGTTTTCCCTGTCTACATACAAAGCGATCTGTTTCTTCCTCATAACAGAATCCCTTTTTCATTGCATTGTTCTGATATTCACGGATAGCTGTATAACCTTGAACCCCTAATAACTCCAGCCCTCTGTGTACTGCTCCTATATCATATCCGCCATCTAATCCAATCTCCTGATATTTACAAGGCTGAACCACTATAATATATGCTTAAATTGTTACTATTTCATCTACAATGTCTCGTATCCTATTATCATGACTTATTATAATTATTATTCTATTATTTTTTAAATTAATAATTTCTTGTTTTAAAACGTTAACACTATTTTCATCTAATGCAGACGATGGTTCATCTAAAAACAAAATATCTGGTGATTTTAAAAACGCCTTTATAATAGAAAGTTTTTGTCTTTCACCTCCAGATAAAGAATTTTGACTGTTGCACTTCATTTTTTCACCGGATATACTAAAATTGAATTTTTTCAAATAATACATGAGTTTCTTCTTATCATAGAACTTTCCGATAGTTTTTAAATTTTCATTTATACTGTCAAAAAAGAATTCACTCTCTTGATCTACTAATGATAATTTTTCTCTTCTTATAGCATACATATTTAATTTATTGATATCTATATTATTGTAATAGATATTTCCTTCTATTTTTTCAGGATATAGTCCGAACATACATTTCATTAGAGTAGTTTTCCCAGCACCATTTTGCCCATCTATTAGATAAATACGTCCTTGCTCCATTACAAATGATAAATTTTCAAATATTCTATGATTATTAAATTTTATTCCTACTTTTTCAAATTTAATTGTTCTGATTCTATTAAGTTTCCTCTTTCCATTTTTTTCTTTTTCTATAGAGAGTATCTCCACTAATCTATAATATGACACTTTTGCATCAGGATATTGTTTCATCACATTAGCTAATTCGCTAATTCTAGTCATCACCATATTAAAATATCCTTGTATTACCAGAAATTCACCAATTGACAAACGGCCTTTTAACACACCTCCGCCTATATATATGTATAAAAATATTGTATATATACAATTTACTATAGAAAATGAACTTGAAAACAATACATTTGTTTTAAGAAATTCCAATGTTTTTCTAAAAAATGGTGGAAAAGCCTGAAGTAAATTTTTATCCAATTCTTTATATAAAACATTAAGTTTTATGTATTCCATATTATTCATCTGCTTTCCCATTATTGAAAATAATCTATTTTGTGCCTCCTTAAATATTAAAGTTTTTTTATACAACTGTTTCTTTAAAATATTGTAAAAAAACAAAAAAAATCCTATACAAATTGTAATAAAAACCGCTGAATATAAATTCAACCTTAATAATAGATAAAACAAAACAAATAGTGATGCACTAGAAGTGATAATTTTTATGTAAACTAAAGAGAAAAAAGAAACTATAACATTACTATCAGAATTAATCCTTTGATTAATATAAAATGAGTCTTTATCACTAAAATAGTCCAACGGTAGCATCTTAATATGATTTAGCATCGAAAAGTTTATTTTAAATACAAGCTTGGTCTGCAATTTAGTCAAAAAATACCCATTAAATATTTCGAATATAATTATAATAATATTAAAACTGATAAGTAATATAGCATAAAAAATAAAATCTATATGACCCTCTTTTTTTGTTAAGAAATCAACATATTCTCCAACACAATGAGTATTTAAGATAATTACTGTCATGCTCAAAATATTTGCTAAAAGCAATGCCATAAAATGATATTTGTAAGATTTAAAACATTTTGCAATAGTATCATTTATTCTCATCTCATATTTCGCTCCATTTATTTATCTAATGAAACCCATTCTTAAAGAATGAGTTTCAAATATTTTGATTAATAAAATACAAATTTATTGTTATGTATCATATCAAAACTCAGGTTATGAATTATAGTAGTTACACCCTCTTTCAAATTACCCAAATTGTATGATACATAAATTGTCACATAAAAGTCCAGATACTCCACAAGCTGCCAATATTGGGCAAAAAGAAACTACTTCTGTCTCATTGTCATTCATCTCTGGTCCTTCATTAATCCATTCCATAATCTACCTCCTACTAATAAGTTTTTATCTGCAGATATTTCACTAAAATAAGCGGAATTTGATGTTCCCTTTCTCTAAAATGACAGATATAAAATTATTCTGAGATGCCAATAAATATTTAAATTTAGTAAAGATTTACTATACATAGTTTACAATCTAAAACACATGCATATACCTCTATATCATTTTGTGGCGGTGTAATCCATGTCATAAAAATTCCTCCTCTATAAAACTATTTAGGTTATTTAAAGGGATACCTATAAACCCTTAGGCCTACTTTTTTACACTAAATATCTCTGATCAGTTCTCTTTTAATTGAGTTTTCTTTAAATACTGTTCAGCCATAATTCCCAAAATCTTTTCTAAATTAAATCTATATGTTGAACACTTAAAGCTATCATCCATATCCTCTTCTATTGTATATAACGGACATCCCCCCATACACAAAGGCAAAATATTACAATTTTGGCATTCTTCTTTTTCGAATGGTGACCATGCATACCACTTAACTTGATTACATAAATTCGCATCTTCATCTTCTTCGTGTAAAAGATCTCCTACAAAAGTATCTGGATTTCCCACTAATCCCCAACATTTTTGCAACTTACCATTTGGCTCTACAACAATTGTATTAGGTGATAAGGAACCACATAAACCAATATTAGGATTTAATTTTGCTTTCATATATATTCCCTTTGACTCAGCATATTTAAATAATTCTGTTTCCACTTCTGAAAATTCTTTTACAGATAAATAACTACATAATGCACTTTGCTTTGAACCAAAATCTTTAACAATAGCAAAGTAAAATGATATATTCTCTCTTTGAGATAAATTTATTTCTGCCAGGTAATCAATTAACGTAGAAATTGTATTCTCATTATCATGATCAATATTGATTCTGATGGATAGTCTTAATTTCTCATTAGAAGATTTTATATTTTCTAATATCCTATCAAATGTTCCCTCTTTTCCATCCAATAAGCATCTTTTAGTATTATGCATTTCACGGTCACCATCTAATGTTATTTGAGCAAAAGAAACTCCAAGGTCTACTAATTTGTCAGATATACTTTTTGTCAACAAATAACCATTTGTAATAATACCTGAGTTAAATGTCAGGTGCTTCTCATTGACAATTTCTAAAATTTGTCTTTGTAACTTTTCAATAATATCTAATGCCAAAAGTGGCTCTCCACCGAACCAAGTTATAGTTAAAGTTCCTTTATCATTTAGTTTATCATTTATTAATTTAATAATCTCACTCATAACTTCTTCAGACATTTTGTCCCTATGATATTCTTTGTCCGCTTCAAAGCAATATGGACACCTAAAATTACATGCATGTGTTGGAATAAGAGTTAAATTTAAAACATTTTGAGTGCTAAATCTGTATAAATAATGTTTGCTTTTTATCAATTTAAGTTCATCCAAATCTTTCCTTACAATAAAGCGCCCTCTCATTAATTCAGTGATATATTTTTGAGGTAAATTCTGCAATATTTCTTTTGGATTCATCACAAATGTTACATCTTTAAAAGTTTTTTTCATAATATCATCACACATACAAAAGCCTCCGGAATATGCATTATACAAAAATAATTTGCCATCCTTAAAAACTTTATGGTTAAACATTGAAAATTTATATTGTTCTAAATACTCCATACTCTTTTACCACCCTTCTAGAATTTCGTGTAATATATTATTGAAACTTCATTTCAGTAACTTTTCTTTGTATTAGTACTATATATATTAGAAATAATATAATAGTTATACAAAATATTCCCCAAAGTATCCCCGTATTGCTAATCCATTTATTAGGAAGGTTCTGAAAAAATAACATTCCTCTAAGAAATGAAATACTATTTCCAACAGGTACTTGCAATTTCGAAAATATAAGATATCCTATTGAGACACATGTCATAAAAAAAGTATATTTTCTTATGTCCACCAATGATAAATTATTTTTATTTGCTTTTTTTGTTAAATTACTCTCAACCACTTTTAGATTAAATAAAATAACAATAATTACAAATAATACGTTTGTCATAAGCCAGTTTAAAAAATAATTTTTACCATAAATAGAATATACATGAATATCAAATATAATATTTATAATAAGAAATATACAATTTTTATCTAAGATTTGAACTATGAAAGTAGATATAGAAAATTCTTTTTCTACATCTACTTTCATTGGATAAATTTTAGCAGTAACATACGCAATAATAAGCAGTGCAACATACGCCGTAGATAAAATGTTAAATTTGTTTTCATGGCAATCAATCAGAATAAATATTATAATTATCCAACGAACAAATGAGATTTTTTTTAAGTTCTCCTTTAGCTCAGTTAAACTCATATTCCAACCTCCTCTTTATCCTGGACAGTATCAACTATCATCCTGATTCTTTCAAGACTATTAAGTGCGACTGGATTACATTCATACATATAATTAGGATCACTTTTATAGATTCCAAAATATGGGCATCCACCAAAACATAATGGTAATTTTTTACATGATATACATTTTTCTTTTTTCAATGGATTCCATCCCAACCATTTCATAAGATTTGTATTTATTATTTCACTTTCGGCTTCTAAAATATTTCCAATACTTTTACTTTTATCACCTACTGTATTCCAGCACTTTTGAAGAGTTCCATCTGCTTCGACAACTAATGTATTCGGAAAAATTGAACCACAATTCACTATATTTTCATGAGGGAATAATTCTAAGTTAAATCCTTTATTCTGTGCCATTTTATTCAGCATAATTTCAATTGCTGCATATTCCTCAGATGAATAAAAAATGTTTTCCTTATAACCATTTAAACTATAATCTCTAATCATGCCGAAATATAGAGAGATATTCTCCATGTCATGTACTCCATATGAAATCAGTTCGTCTAAAAGTTCTTCCATATAATCAGTGTTTTTCTTATCAACATTAACTCTGAGCATAATTTTAAGATTTTTATCTGCTTCTTTTAAATTATTAATGATAACTCCAAAAGTACCTTCCCCTGTATGAAGTTTCCTTTTTGAATTGTGAATTCTTTTTGATCCATCTAATGTTATTTGGATTTTTTCAATTCCAAATTCTAATAATTTTCTACTAATTCTGTTCGTCAATAGAACTCCATTTGTTACCATTCCTGAATGTATATACAAATTTTTTTCTTTTTTTAAATTCTCTATTTCTTTATAAAAATTTTCTATAACATCAAATCCTAATAATGGTTCTCCTCCAAACCAAGTTAAATCCAATTTCCCATTTTCTTTTAAATTCTCATCGATTAAATTTATAACCTTTTTTTGAATTTCTTCTGACATCATACCTTTTTTATAATTATACTCGCGTTCAAAACAATATGGACAACGACAATTACATGCATTTGTTGGCAGTAAAGTCAATGTAAAACAATTGCTATCGGCATATCTTCCACTATAATGTAAATACTTTAAATACTCAAATTCATCCATTTCTTTATCTATGAGCATTCCACCTTTTATAAGCTCTTCTTTTAGACTTGGTGTATCTAAAATTCCTTTCAAAAACATGCCTTTATCATTACACTTTTTATATAGTTTTACTGCCTGCTCATCTAATTCTCCCAAACCTCCTGTAATATAATTATAAATATAAACTTTTTTGTCCACTGTAAATATTTCATTGTAATAGGAAAATTTATATTCTTTCATAAATACTTTACTCCTCTACTTCACACTTTTTGTTCGGCATATTCATATATCAATTGCAATTTTTAATCTTTGAAGTTCATTATTTCTTTTCTTTAACATTTGAGTATTAAAAATTTTAAATCACTTAATCATTTCTATAACTTTTTTATTTTTCCGAGAAGAGGTAAAACTCCTCCTCTCAGAAACAATTTAAAACTCTTGGCGACTAAAATAGTTAAAGCATATTGCCTTTTTGGCACATTGAAGTATCATAATTTGAACACATTTCCGGACATCCCGGCCCGTCAAGCCAACATATGAAGCCTTCGCTACAGCATGCATGAATCAGGCATATATCCCTTGTTGTGCTCTGCACTCTCCTCATTCTAGGGTTCGAAATCCATTTCATTTATCATCCCTCCTTCTAAAAGCTTTTTCGCTTCCTATTTGATTTAACTTTAGTGCTTTCTTTTCTATTTTTCAATATCGTGTCCCTTATATGCATTTTTTTACCCCTGAACTGCAACGAAATCAAATTAATTCTATATGATTCTTAGTAGCATTTGTATCATATAAATATTTATAAAGTATCCCGCCACACCCATTCATAAATCCAACATTTATTTGTTCTTGCGGCAACAAATGAACAATTTGTTCTCCCAACTCATCTTTCAGTAATTCAACATTCCGATCTCTTTTAACTGGTATCCCATATTCTTTCATTTTCTCCTGAGCGATTTCCCAAATCCAAAAATTTCCACAATTACCATGACACAGACAATCACTATCTCTCTTCCAATATTCCTGCAATTTCTTATAAGCTCTTTTAATATCCAGTTCCAATCTATTTTTCCATTTTTTATTCTCTGCAAACTCATAACATAGAATTCTGGAATACAAAACTCCACGCAGTTCCTGCATTCCCCGATAACACATCATATCTCTGATCTTGCTTCAGTAATTTTCTGACAATTTGAGCATGCTTTTCAGCATACTGCAGATAAATCTGTTCGTTGCTCCTTTTATACAAACACAAATAGGCATAAACGATAGATCCCTCTCCCTCATAAAGACCGGTCTTACCGAAATCCAAATTCTTGAAAGAACGTATCCCATTTTCAGTATATGTGAACATTTCATTTTTTAATGTATCATACCTTCAGCCTGAGCAAACGCTGTTATGGTATGAGCTGCATTACCACAAAACTGGAAGAAACGCAGTTGACATCTATCGCATTATCTGTATTCGTGACGAATCTGTTCAGGATTCAGAGGCGAATACTTTGTGCTCTTTTGCATCTGTTCCGATTCTGGCATGACCGGAACAGATGTAAGAGTTGGAAGTTACAGATAACTGCTTAATCAGCAGACACTACAATAGAGTTGTGCTTCTCTACCTTCTTTTCTAATTGCTCTATCCGGTACTTTACAAGCTGCGTTCCCCCGAAACTTCCAAGCAAAGTGCCAAGCAGAGATATAATTGCTACTATCACTGTATCTGTCATTTCTGTCTCCTTATTTCACGATTACCTCTCCATAACACTCATACGTAACAGGACTGTTATATTCTTCTGCAGACAATGTAACGTTTCTATTTGTTTTGAATTGTATATTTCCCGTTCCTACAATTTGCTGTGCAACACAAGGGCGAAACTAAGATTAGCCATAGAGGGCGTAAACGGCTTAGATATTGGCTGTTTCAGGGGGGCAAAGTCAGCAGTGGCACATGCTGATGAATTTAAAGAATTACATGCGTATTACACAACCCGAAAAGACAATCCGCTAAAAAAGTTGCAGTCGTTGATAGTGATTGCCTGTAAGATACTGAGGGTGATTTTTGCAATCCTGACAAAAGGGATGACATATGATCCGAAGAAAATGTTGAGAGATATAGTAAGACCAAACGAACAGTCAGTACAGGTGGCATAAGAACAAGACTGAATCATGTATTCCAGAGCCTTGCCGGATTGCAGAAAGTATCTGAAATCGGGCAGGGTTCTGGATAGGAAACCCGGATGGAGTGTGAAATGCACTGCATCACCAACAAGACCAACCGATGAAACAAAAGAGAGCGTCCACTGAAAATCAGTTTTCTTGAAGAAAGCAGTAGGTCGGTAAGAATCAAATACAAACAAGAGCTGTAGCTGACGGTAGTTCACTCCGTAGGGCATGACCCTGTTAGAAAGCTTAGTTGGCACCCAGTGTATGAACAGGTGGGACGAAGGAAGTTGGTACAAGATACCATTAGACACGGAAGGTTCAACATCATAGTTGAACAGAGGGATTATAGCCTTTATAAAGCAAACAAAAGGATGTTTTATTAAGTGTACCCATTTTCAACTATTCAGTACAGGATACAATGATTGTTCTACACTTTAAGCCCTTGTTTTGAGGTAAACATTTAAAGAAAAAAGCCCAAAAATCAATGAATTAGGGCTTGAAATTATAGGAAGGAGTTGCCGAGGAGTAACAATCTTAAGGATACCTCCGCAAAAAGAGGTGAGACTTAAGGAAATTAATCCAAATAATTCTAGAATGTATTGTGTGCATTTTTGAAATTGTTAGATTTCTAGAAGACCACGATATGTAATAGTCTCTCCCCGTAATTATCATCCAACGATAGTTACGGGGAATCCTTTTTTCCGTACATACATGCAGTTGTTATTTATAAAGAGAAAATCTTCTATTTCTGTTGACTTTATATAGAAAATATTCTATAATCAGAATAACCACAAACGATGTAGAATTTTTCTTATTTATTCAGCAATGTCGTAGAAGTTTTTCTACCTTATAGCTGTATTATATCGACTTTTTTCTACGTTATCAATACTTTATGTAGATTTTTTTCTACGTTTTTAGAAAGGGACAATTATGACGACGTATGATGTAATTTCAGAATTATGCAAAAAACGGAATCTGGCTATTACAGCACTAGAAAGAGAATTAGGGTTTGGCCGTGGTTCCATAGGAAAACTTAGAACTGGCAACACAACGTTGGAAAGATTACAAAAAATAGCTGACTATTTCGGTGTGTCAGTAAATTATTTAACAACAGGAAAAGAACCAGAAACTCAAATCGTTACCGATAAATCCTCTCTCACAAAAAGAGATTCCAAACAAATAGAAGCTATTTTAAGTGATACAGAAGCACTTCTGAAGCAAGATGGTTTAATGTTTGATGGTGATCCA
>ERZ1106969.921-NODE-921-length-25080-cov-6.773866_pt1 | contig 25080 bp, 20 predicted proteins | sample MGYA00403685_ERZ1106969 | MGnify/ENA primary metagenome ERZ1106969 (study PRJEB35170, sample SAMEA104062416) | human gut metagenome | biome: human gut; feature: human-associated habitat; material: faeces | place: Denmark | collected 2012-05-18 ... | reverse complement strand
CCAGAGAAGATCTGGCAATTGCTTACACACCGGGTGTAGCCGAACCTTGTAAGGTGATCGCAAAAGATCCCGAAGCTGCTTACAAATATACAATCAAATCCAACACCGTAGCCGTAGTTTCTGACGGAAGTGCGGTTCTGGGACTTGGCAATATCGGAGCACTGGCAGCCATGCCTGTTATGGAAGGAAAAGCAGTTCTTTTCAAAGAATTCGGCGGTGTCAATGCCGTTCCGATCTGCCTTGACACGCAGGATACAGAAGAGATTATCAAAACCGTTGTCAACATTGCACCTGCATTTGGCGGAATCAATCTGGAAGATATTTCTGCACCGCGTTGTTTTGAGATCGAAGAACGCTTAAAAGAGCTTCTGGACATCCCTGTCTTTCATGATGACCAGCACGGAACTGCCATTGTTGTCCTTGCCGGTATCATCAATGCTCTCAAAGTAACCGGAAAGAAGAAAGAAGACTGCCGCGTTGTCGTAAACGGTGCAGGTTCTGCCGGAGTTGCCATCACAAAACTGCTTCTGACCTACGGATTCGAACATATTACAATGTGTGATATCAACGGAATCATCAGCAGCGCATCACCAAACCTGAACTGGATGCAGAAAAAGATGACAGAAGTGACAAACCTGGAAAACAAAACCGGTTCTCTTACAGATGCCATGCGTGGAGCTGACATTTTCGTCGGTGTCTCTGCTCCTGGTATCGTCACAAAAGAGATGGTCGCATCCATGAATTCTGATGCCATACTCTTTGCCATGGCAAATCCAGTGCCGGAGATCATGCCGGATCTTGCAAAAGAAGCCGGTGCGCGCGTTGTTGGAACCGGACGCTCTGATTTTCCAAATCAGGTCAATAACGTTGTCGCTTTCCCGGGAATTTTCAAAGGAGCGTTGGAAGGGCGCGCCACACAGATCACGGAAGAAATGAAACTTGCTACCGCCAATGCCATTGCAAGTCTTGTTTCTGATGAAGAACTCAATGAAAACAATATTCTCCCGGAAGCATTTGATTCCCGTGTTGCCGACGTAGTCAGCAAAGCGGTAAAGGAACTGATCTGATCATGCGCTGGGGTGAAAAAAGATACCATTCTCTGGACTATGAATTAAAACAGATGTTCAAAGAAAAAGTTTACAAAATCGCCTTAAACGGCGGAATGACCTGTCCAAATCGTGACGGTCATGTGGGAACAGGGGGCTGCATCTTCTGCAGTTCCCAGGGGTCAGGTGATTTTGCCGGCTCTGCCAGACTTTCCATCGCCGAACAGATAAGACAGGGAAAAGCAGATATTTCTTCCAAACGTCCGGTGCACTCTTATATTGCCTATTTTCAGGCATTTACGAACACTTATGCGCCGGTGGAAACACTTCGCGCCCTTTATATGGAAGCCATTGCTGATCCGGAGGTGAAGATTCTCTCCATTGCCACCAGACCGGATTGTCTGGGAGCAGATGTCCTCGCACTGCTCGATGAGATCAACCACATCAAACCTGTCTGGGTAGAGCTGGGATTGCAGACCATCCATCCCGAAACCAGCGCCTACATCCGGCGCGGATATGAGCTTTCAGTATTTGAACAGGCAGTAAAAGAACTTCGTGCCATCGGCATCACGGTAATTGTTCATACGATTCTATATCTGCCGGGTGAAACGAAAGACGATATGCTGGATACGATCCACTATCTCAATCATATGGATATTCAGGGGATCAAACTGCAGCTGCTTCATGTCTTAACCCACACAGACCTTGCAGCCGACTATGAAAAACACCCCTTTTATATTCCCGATATGCAGGATTATATTCAGTTTCTCGGTACCTGCATCGCACAGTTGAACCCCGAAATCGTGATTCATCGCCTGACCGGAGATGGGCCAAAAGACCTTTTGATCGCCCCTCTTTGGACAAGCAATAAAAGAACCGTATTAAATCAGCTTCACAGCCACCTGAAAGAACAGGATATCTGGCAGGGAAAGGAGTACTATGTCTGAAACTTATACACTGTATAAACTGATCGTATTGTACATGCTGGATAAAGTGGATTTTCCATTGACAACTTCACAGATTTCCGAATTTATTCTGGAAAAAGAATACACGACTTATTTTAAACTTCAGGAGACTCTTGCTGAGATGGAACATTCCGGACTTTTACGTGTGGAAACTACACATAACCGAACACTTTACCATTTAACAGACAACGGTCTGGATACCATTCAATATTTTAAAAACAAGATTTCTCCTGCCATCCAAAAGGATATTGACGAATTTCTCAGAGAAAAGAAATATGATCTGAAAGAAGAAGTTTCCATCAAATCCGACTACTATCTGAACACAAACCACGAATATGAGGTCTGCTGCCAGATTGTAGAAAATGGCTTCAGCCTGATCGATCTGAAACTCACGGTTCCCACCGAATCAGAAGCCGAAGCCATTGCCGGAAACTGGTCTTCTCAAAGCCAGGACATTTATGCCCTACTGCTTGCGAAGCTTTTGTAAATGTTCTTTGATCTGTTTTTCATAACCAAGATCGCCGGGTTCATAGAACCTGGCGTTTTTGATTTCATCCGGAAGATACTGCTGCTCCACATAGTGCCCCGGATAATCATGTGCATATTTGTATCCTATACCATGTCCAAGGTTCTTTGATCCCTTGTAGTGGGCATCCTGCAAATGAGACGGGACAGTCGTCTTATACTGACGCACATTTTCATTGGCTGCAAAGATCGCATTGACTGCAGAATTACTTTTTGGCGCTGTCGCCACATAAAGTACCGCCTGCGATAAAATAATCTGTGCCTCCGGCATACCGATGCGTTCTATCGCCTGGGCTGCAGACACCGCCACTGTAAGCGCCATGGGATCTGCATTTCCCACATCTTCCGCCGCACAGATCATGATCCTTCGGGCGATAAATTTGATGTCTTCTCCTGCATACAGCATTTTTGCCAGATAATAAACCGCAGCATCCGGATCGGAACCACGCATACTCTTAATAAATGCAGAAATCGTATCGTAATGATTATCCCCGCCTTTGTCATAACGTACGGCACGCTTCTGTATGCATTCAGACGCCACATCCAGCGTAATATGGATTTTTCCATCCGCACTTCTCTGAGTTGTCAAAATTCCCAGTTCAATCGCATTCAATGCACTTCTGGCATCTCCCCCTGATACATCTGCCAAAAATTCTAGCGCATCCTCTTCAATCTCTGCATGAAAACTTCCCATTCCCTTTTTTTCATCGTACACAGCCCGTTTTAAAAGTGTACGGATATCTTCCTTTTCCAGAGGCTTTAGTTCAAATACACTGGATCTGGAAAGCAGCGCCCCGTTAACTTCAAAATACGGATTTTCCGTAGTCGCCCCAATCAGTGTAATCGTACCGTCTTCAACAAACGGAAGCAGATAGTCCTGCTGCCCTTTGTTGAATCTGTGGATCTCATCAATGAACAGAATTGTCTTTTTGCGGTACATCCCCAACAGCTCTTTTGCATCATTTACGACCTGTTCCATATCCTTTTTGCCCGCTACTGTGGCATTGATCTGCTGAAACTCTGCACTGGTCGTGTGTGCGATCACTTTTGCCAATGTCGTTTTTCCTGTTCCCGGAGGTCCGTAAAAAATGATCGATCCCAGCTTATCCGCCTTAATAGCACGGTACAGCAGCTTGTCTTTTCCGATGATATGCTGCTGCCCCACAACTTCCTCCAGCGTCTGCGGACGCATCCTGGATGCCAGAGGGGACTCCTGTTCCTGTGTCTTTTCCCTCATATAATCAAACAAATCCATGATTTTCCTCCTGTCAACTTTTGTATTTTAAACTTCACTGATCTCGCGGATCACTTCTCCTGCGATCAAAAGCCCTGCAACCGGTGGCACAAAGGAGATACTTCCCGGAAGTGCACGGCGCATCCCTTTGTCCTCCCCGGTCTCAGACCCGGATGTATCGATTGGCTTTTCCGGTGAATACAGCACTTTCAGATGCCGGATTCCTCTTGCTTTGAGTTCTCTTCGCATCACTTTGCAAAGCGGACACATCGTGGTTTTTGACAAGTCCGTAATCTCAAAAAGCTCCGGATGCAGTTTGTTGCCGGTTCCCATGCTGCTGATCAGAGGGATCCCCCTCTTTTGTGCCAGCTCCACAATCGCCAGTTTTGCCGTCACCGTATCAATCGCATCAATGATATAATCCGGAGCTTCTTCAAACAATTCCTCCACGTTATCCGGCAGCACAAACATTTCATAAGTCTTTACAACAATCTCCGGATTGATGTCCCGGATCCGTTCCCGCATCACCTCGGTCTTCATCCGTCCAATGGTGCTGTGATATGCGATCGACTGCCGGTTGATATTCGTCAGGGAAACCTTGTCATTGTCGATCAGGAGCAGCTTCCCGACACCGCTTCTGGCAAGTGCTTCGATACAGTGAGATCCAACGCCGCCCACACCAAACACCATGACCGCTGCCTGTTTCAGCTTTTTCATCCCCTCTTCTCCGATTAAAAGTTCTGTTCTGGAATATTCATTCATCTTGTATTTCTCTCCTCTATTTCTAAGGCAGAAGTAATCTGTCTGCCGTTACAAATTCAAATCCTTTTTCCTGAAGTCTGTCTATGATCTGCAGGGCTGCCTCCACCGATGTCTCATAACAGTCATGTAACAAAATCATATCATTTTCTTTTGTCTGCGTCACTACTTTACTGACAATTTTCTCCGTATCTTTCACAGACCAGTCCAGAGGATCCACGGTCCACATAACCGGGATCATGGAGATTTTTTCAGAAAGTTTCCCGGGAAGTTCTCCATACGGCGGCCTTACATATTCTACCGGATTTCCTGTAATCTTTTCAATCAGCTGGTTCGTTTTTTCCAGTTCCTTGATTGCTTCCTCTTCTTTGATCTTCGTAAGCTGGACATGGTGATACGTATGATTTCCGATCAGATGTCCTTCTCTTGCCATCTGACGGACTAACAGCGCATTGTCTTCTTTTTCTATATTTTCTCCGATCAGAAAAAAAGTGGCCTGCACTCCTCTCTCTCTTAATCCCTCCAGAAGTTTTCCCGTATACGCTGCACTTGGCCCATCATCAAATGTCAGTGCAATCCTGGGACGGATTTCTTCTGTCTGCTCCGCATCCGCACTTACAGGTTTCAGATCTCTCTCTGAAAAAATATCTGCAAACAGCTGAATTCCCAGCAACAAAAAAACATAGGTGACAGTCAGTACTCTCCCCATCCATTTCCAACGCAATCCATTCACGCCCCTCTTCCTCGTCATTGTCAGTATATGCCGTCTTTTTCAAATTTATGGCATATGATGTTTCCGATATTGAGAAGGGCTCATCTGCATCTTCTTTTTGAACGCCTTCGAAAAATACAAATTATCCTCAAACCCTACGGAATATGCAATGGATGCGATGGAGAGTCCTGTCTCCCGCAAAAGATGACATGCCTGACGGATTCGAAATTCTGTCAGATACTCTTTGGGGGACTGTTTCTGATACCTCTGAAATGCGCGGAACAGATAGCTCCTGCTGATCCCTGTATAATCCGCAACATCCTCTACCGTGATCGGATAAGAATAGCTGGATGCGATGTAATCCTTTGCCCGTTCCACATAAATCTGCCGAAGATCATCCTTTTTTTCTTCTTTTGTTCCATAATGGATAAACACCGACAACATGGTATAAAGAGCTCCTGTCATGGCTGCCGCCGCTTCGTAGGTCGTTCCTCTTACCTGATAGATCTGCTCTAACTGTCTTTGGATCAGATCTCCTGGAATCTTGTCCCGCCCGATCACCGGCTTCTTTCTTGTAAAGTCCGTAGCCCGCACCATCACTGCCGCATCAGTCCCCATAAACCCGGCCCATGCATATTCCCATGGTTCCCTGGGATCTGCATAATACTTTACCTCCGTGTCAGGGTACAGGATAAAACTGTCTCCTTCTCCTAAATGATATACTTTTTTCTCCGCCACATACGTTCCCTTACCCGAAATGATATGGTGGATACAGTAGTGATCCCGGATTCCCGGTCCCCACTGCTGCTCCGGTCCGCACTTCTGATACCCCACATTATATACTGAAAGAGAACTCAAAAGATTATCCCCTACTTTATAGGAATATTTGTACGTCTGTTCCATACTCCTCAGCCTTCCTTACCATATGATTTTTCTTTTCATTATACAACATAATTCCATATATATGCACGTATTTTTTATAGACTTTTTTTGTCTGGATTTCTATAATAAAATTGTAAAATAACTCAAATTCTGATAGAAAGGAATCCATATCATGAAAGAAGTTTTGATGAAAAAATTTGAAGAACTTTTCGGCAGTACAGAGGGTGCTGGTTTTTATTTTTCTCCGGGACGCGTGAATCTGATCGGAGAACACACAGACTACAACGGAGGTCACGTATTTCCATGCGCATTGACGATTGGTACATACGGCATTGCCAAAAAACGTGCTGACCGTACTTTGCGGTTATATTCTATGAATCTGGATCATCTCGGTGTAGTGACAGCCTCTCTGGATGATCTGACCAACAAACCGGAATACAACTGGGCCAACTATCCGCTTGGAGTCCTCTGGGCATTAAGAGAAAAAGGATACCCTGCAGACTACGGAATGGATCTGGTCATCTACGGAAATATCCCGAACGGCTCCGGACTGTCCTCTTCTGCTTCTTTAGAAGTTCTCACCGGAGTGATTGCAAAGGATCTGTGCGGATTGGATGCATTGAGCATGACGGACATCGCCTTGATCGGTCAGTACTCCGAGAACAACTTCAATGGATGCAATTGTGGGATCATGGATCAGTTTGCAGTTGCCATGGGGAAAAAGGACTGTGCGATCTTTCTGGATACAAGCACACTTACTTATGAATATGCACCGGTTGTACTTGATGACGCCAAGATCATCATCACAAACAGTAAAGTAAAGCACAGCCTTGTCGACTCTCAGTATAACCAGAGACGTCAGGAATGCAGCCACGCACTATCTCTCCTTCAGGAAGAACTGGACATCCATGCTCTGGGAGATTTGGACATCGATACATTCGAAAAATTCAAAGAAGTGATCACAGATCCTGTGGAACAAAAACGTGCTAAACATGCCGTATATGAAAACCAGAGGACGATCGAAGCGGTTGCTGCATTAAAGACAGGCAATATCGACCGCTTTGGCGAGCTGATGAATCAATCTCATATCTCTTTAAGGGACGATTATGCCGTTTCCTGCGAAGAGATCGATATTCTCACAGATCTTGCATGGCAGATTCCGGGTGTTGTAGGTTCCCGTATTACAGGCGGCGGATTCGGAGGCTGTACGGTCAGCATCGTGAAAAATGATGCCGTAGACACTTTTATCAATACCATCGGACCTGCATATCAGGAAAAAGTAGGACACGAAGCAGAATTCTACACTGTGGACATCGGAAGCGGTGCCCAAAAACTGGAGACTCTCTAAGAAAGAAGGACTTTATCCATGTTATACGAATCTATCAAAAAACTGGTGCAGTACGGGATCGATACCGGACTGACACCGGAATGCGAACGCATTTATACAACAAATTTACTTTTGGATGTATTTCATGAAGACAACTGGGAAGATGTTTCCTGCGACCTGACAAACCTTGTTCTGGAAGACATTCTCTCAGATCTTTTGCAGGAAGCTGTTGCACGCGGCATCATTGAAGACAGCATCGGATATCGGGATTTATTCGATACCCGACTGATGAACTGCCTGCTTCCACGGCCTGCCCAGGTACAGCAGGAGTTCTGGAAACAATATCAGAATTCCCCAAAAGCGGCCACACAGTACTACTATAAATTCAGTCAGGACAGCGACTACATTCGTCGTTATCGAATCAAAAAAGACCGCCGATGGACCGTAGAAACAGAATATGGAACACTGGATATCACCATCAATCTGTCCAAACCAGAAAAAGATCCAAAAGCCATTGCCGCTGCACGCAATGCTTCTGTTTCTGTTTACCCAAAATGTCAGCTTTGTATGGAAAATGAAGGATATGCCGGACGACTCGATCATCCGGCCAGAGAGAATCACCGCATCATCCCGATTACAATCAACAACAGCCAATGGGGTTTCCAGTATTCCCCATATGTGTACTACAACGAACACTGTATCGTGTTTAACGGCGAACATACTCCGATGAAGATCGAACGTCAGACCTTTGTAAAACTGTTTGATTTTATCAAACAGTTCCCGCACTATTTTCTTGGATCCAATGCGGATCTTCCGATCGTAGGCGGATCCATCCTAAGTCATGACCATTTCCAGGGCGGGCATTATACTTTTGCCATGGAAAAGGCTCCTGTCATCCGTACATTTACCGTCAAAGGATTTGAAGATGTCTCAGCTGGTATTGTAAAATGGCCGCTCTCTGTGATCCGCCTGCAGTCTGAGGATGTAACTCGGGTCATCGACCTGGCAGATCATATCCTGCAAACATGGAGAGGATACACCGATGAGGCCGCTTTCGTTTTCGCAGAGACAGACGGACAGCCACACAACACGATCACACCGATTGCAAGAATGCGTGATGGAAAATATGAACTGGATCTGACTCTGAGAAATAACATTACAACAGAAGAACACCCGCTTGGAGTATACCATCCTCATGAAGAGCTGCATCATATCAAAAAAGAAAATATCGGTCTTATCGAGGTAATGGGACTTGCTGTACTTCCTGCACGTCTCAAAGATGAGCTGGAGCTTTTGCAGACTTATATTCTGGAGAAAAAAGAGATACGCAGCAATGAAACCATTGCAAAACATGCAGATTGGGCAGAACATTTTCTGCCGTCTTATCCGGATATCCATGCTGGAAATATTTCTCATATTCTAGAGCAGGAAGTTGGAAAAGTATTCTGCCAGGTTCTGGAAGATGCCGGCGTTTACAAATGCACAAAAGAAGGTCTTGCCGCATTTGAAAGATTTATCGACACATTATAAGCATCCGATATTTTGAAATTAAAAGAACACTCCCTCTCTCTTTGAGATGCCAGGAGTGTTCTTGCTATTTCTGCTTCTTTTTTTTCTTATGCTGCGGCTTTTTCTTTTTTACACTGTACCCAAATGTTCCAATTTTCTTCCCAAGAGAAAGATACTCTCCGTGAGAGTATGCCATCAATCCAGTCTTATTCAACTCAAACTTATTCTTCTCATTTAAGTACTTTTCATCAATCTGAACTGCCAGTACTTCTGCCAAAAACATATGATGGCTTCCCAACTCTTTGATTTCTGTAACTCTACACTCGATGTTGACCGGACATTCTTCAATTACTGGTGCAAACTGTAGTTTTTCTGACTTTGCAGGAGTAAGATGCGCCTCTTTCCATTTATCTACATCTTTTCCGGACCGCACTCCACAATAATCCGTTGCTTTTGCAAGCTGTTCTGTGGTCAGATTGATCACAAATTCCCCGCTTTCTTTTAACATATGATATGAATAGCGTTCCGGGCGGACCGAAATATACACCATCGCCGGATTTGTACAGATCGTGCCTGTCCATGCGATCGTGAGGATATTGCTGTTTCCGGATCTGTCCGCTGTGCTTACCATCACTGCCGGAAGTGGATATACCATATTTCCGGCTTTCCATACTTGTTTTCCCATTCTATACTCCTTCTACTGCTGTAGCGCCGAAACAAGAGTCGGCACAAGCTGTTTCTTTCTGGATACCACTCCTTTTAATTCGATCGTCTCCGGATTGCCTTTCAGATCAAACGCAGAGATCATCTTTTCTCTTGCTCCGTTTCCCGCACACAACAATTCGGAAGATTCTGCGATAATATTGGTCAGCATAAAAAAGATCATGTCCAGCCCCTGTGTTTTTTTCGCCTGCTCCAGATAAGCAGATACTTCCGTCTTGATCTCCCGAAGTTCTTCTGCACTCATAGAACTGATCTGTCCTACTCCAAAATTAATGTCATTGACTGTAAACTGCTTAAAATCAAGGAAACAGATTTCTTCCGCTGTCTTTCCTTTCAGATTGCTTCCCGCATTAAACATCTCCAATGCCAGCTTCTCAATATCAATTTCTGCAATTTCCGCCAGCCTTCTTGCAGATTTTTCATCCAAAGGTGTACACGTCGGTGAACGAAACATCAACGTATCGGAAATGATCGCAGAGCAAAGTAAGGAAGCGATCACCGGTTCTACTTCTATCCCCTCTTCCTGATACATCTGGTAGACAATCGTTGCCGTACATCCTACCGGCTGATTGCGGAAAAATACAGGCCCCATTGTCTCAATGCTGCTTAGGCGATGGTGATCGATGATTTCCATCACCTCTGCCTCTTCCACTCCATCCACTGCCTGATTCTTTTCATTGTGATCCACCAGGATCACCTGCTTTCTGCGGCTGTTCAACAATCTACGTCTGGAAATAAATCCAAGGAAATTTCCCGCCTCATCCAGAATCGGGAAATCTCGAAATCGCCTGCGCGCCATCACATCCTTGACATCATCCACGTAGTCATCCATATGGAAAGAAACAATTCCTTCTTTGGTCATAAACTGCTTCACCGGAATACTCTGATTGATCAGACGTGCTACCGTAAATGCATCATGAGGAGAAGAAATGATCACAATTTCTTTTTCTTCCGTCTGTTTTAAGATCTCATCTCCTATATGTGCTCCATTGCAGACCACCATACAGCTCACATTCAGATCAATCGCATGCTGCTGCGCTTCTTTCCGATCTCCTAAAATGACCAGATCATTCTCTTCCACAAATTCTGACATCAGACTCCGGCTGGATGCAAGGATTCCTACCTTTCCATTTAACACATAGCTATGCGGGTTTCCCACAATAATCGTGCCGTCGATCGTAGATGCGATATTCCGATACTGGGTTCTCGCTCTTGAGAGAATTGCGCTGTCATACACATCCATATAAGAAGTTGCAATATCTCCGATTGTAATCAAACCTTCCAGTTTTGTATCTCTTGTAACAGGAAGTGTCTTGATCTTTAGCTCCTTCATCGCTTTCCACGCACTTTTAATGGACACACTTCCCTTAATCCCCTCTATGTGACGCAGCTCCACATCTTTCACCTGAACTCTCAGATCAGACAACAGTTTTGGGGCTTCCACATGAAAATGATCCAATACATACTGCGTCTCTTCATTGAGCTGCCCTGCCCTCCTCGGGCTGTAATCCTCCCCTGTGATCTTTGACTTTAAATTGGCATAGGCAATCGCAGAACAAATGGAATCCGTATCCGGATTTTTATGTCCTACGACATATACTTTGTTATTGCTCACTCCGTTATTCATATAAACCAAACTTCCTTTGCTATTTTCTCTATATGTAGCTTGCCATTTTTTCCAGATTTCGTCAACCCAATTTTCAAGATTCCATGTTATTTTCATAAAACATATGGTATACTGTTTTTAATGCGAAACAAAAAACTTCCGTTTTAATAACATTTTTGTTTTGAAGTTTTAGAAAGTCGAGGTACAGCGATGAGCGAAGAATTGAAAACAGAAGAATTACAGACACATGAAGAACACACAGAAACGATGGCTGATTACGAAGAGCATTTTGATGATGCCAATCCGTGGAATCGAGTCCTGGAGTACATGGAAAAGAAAACCGTACTTCCTGTAAAAATCGAAGGAATCGTCAATGGCGGTGCCATTGCCATGGTAGAAGGTCTGCGCGGATTTATTCCGGCATCCAAACTTTCTCTTTCTTATATTGAAGATCTGGAAACATATCTGCTCAAAGAGGTAGAAGTACAGGTCATCGATGTCGATCAGGCAGGAAACCGCCTTGTGCTGTCTGCCCGTGAGCTTCTGAAAGAAAAAGAGCGCAGAGAAAAAGAAGAACAGATTGCAAATATCCCGGTTGGTTCTGTCATGTCCGGTACTGTAGAGACTCTGCAGAATTATGGTGCATTTATCAAGCTGGAAAACGGACTGTCCGGTCTGGTACATGTTTCCCAGATTTCTCAGAAGCGTGTCAAGAGCCCTGCTGCGGTTTTAAATGTAGGCGATGAAGTTCAGGTCAAGGTCATCGGCATCAAAGATGGCAAGATCAGTCTGAGCATGAAAGCTCTGGAAGAACCGGAAGAAGAAGTGATCGAAAAGGTAGAGATTCCAAAAGCCGAAGAAATCGGCACAAGTCTCGGGGATCTGTTTAAGAATATCCAGTTATAATCTCCCCATCACTTCCAGCAAAAAGACCGTCCCTTTGCAGAGGAATTGCAAAGGGACGGTCTTTTTATACATATTTTTCAGGATGATTGTCTTCTTATATCAGCCCTGCGGCGATTGGAAGTCCTGTGCTTAAAAACGGGACATAAGTAACCAAAAGCAGTCCGATCAAAATTGCAAAATAATACCAGAGCATATACGGCATTGTCTTAGCCAGTGTTGTATTTCCCACTTTAATGGATACAAACAATGTATTGCCCACCGGTGGTGTAATGTTGCCAATGCACAGATTATAAACCAAAATCAGACCAAAATGCACCGGGTGCATACCAAAAGTCTGTACGATCGGCAAAAACAATGGAGTAAAAATCAAAATCGCCGGAGTTACATCCATAAATGTTCCTGCAATCAGCAAGATCACATTCATGATCAGTAAGATCAATATATAATTATCTGTAACTCCCAATAATGCTGCAGAAACAGCCTGTGGAATCTGCAAAAACGCCATAACCCATCCAAGAATATTGGATACGCCGATTAAAAATACGACCATTCCACTCATTTTCGCACTGTCTACAATGATCTTCCACAATGATTTCATTGTAATGTTCCGATAACAAATCCCAAGGATCAATGCATATACGACTGCGATTGCTGAACCTTCGGTTGCTGTAAAAACTCCGATTACAATTCCTCCGATCACGATTACGATCAGAGACAGAGCCGGCAGTGCACGAATCGTTGCTTTTCCAAGATTCTTCCAGTCATATTTGCCCTTTACTCCCTGATCCCCTTTTCGTTTTGCGAGAAATACTCCTACCACGATACAGCACAACGCCCAGAGTATTCCCGGAATGTATCCGCCAAGAAACAGCGCTGCCACCGAGGTTCCTCCAGATGCAAGGGAATACGTGATCAACGCATTGGACGGCGGGATCAACAACCCGGAAGGGGCAGACGCTCCATTGGTTGCAGCGCACAAAGCCGGATCATATCCCAGTTCTTCTTCCCCCTCTTTCACCATACTTCCTACTGCAGCGGCGGCAGCAGAAGCTGAGCCTGAAATTGCTCCAAACAGCGCATTCGCACCTGCATTCGTCACAAGAAGTGCTCCGGGCAGTTTTCCAAGGAGCGCCATTACAAAATCCACCAGCCTTTTTGCGATGCCTCCCTGATTCATCAGGTTTCCTGCCAGAATAAAGAATGGTATCGCAGTCAGACTGAATTTACTCATTCCAACAAACGTTCTCTGTGCTGCCGTGACAACCGACACGTCAAGCGGCACGGTCTGCAAAATAGCGACCAACGCAGAAATACCAATCGAATATGCGATTGGAACTCCCAGTGCAAGTAAAACCAACAAAACTCCCAGGATGATCAACAAAGACTCAATTGCCATTTACACCGCCTCCTTTTCTCCTGATTTTTCTTTGCATATATCAACGATATTAAACCCTGTATAGATCATATTAAGTACACCACAAAGCGGCAGTACGATGTAAAAGATTCCAATAGGCACACCAAGAGACGAGGTCATCTGTCCCATTGCCAGTGTTGTGATCTGAACTCCTCCAAATGCAAGAATCACCGCAGAAAATAAGAATGCAATGATTTCTCCCAGACAATTCAATACTTTCTGGCCAGTTTTTCCAAACCGTTCTACCAGGATCGGAATGTTCATATGCCCTCTTTCCTGGGTTACAAGAGAGGCACCCAGAAGACTCATCCATGCAAACAAATAGCCAACCAGCTCTTCTGACCATGTCGATGGATTTTTCAAAACATATCTTGTAAATACCTGCCAACAAGTCAGAAGTACCATTGCAGCAAAACTAAGTCCTGCCAATCCGTTCAATATTCCCGTAATTCCTTTTCGAATTTTATTCATCAATCCCCACCTCCTACTCTGCTGACGCCGGATACTTTCTATTATATTCCTGGATTCTGTCATAAATGGACTGCAGATCCGGATAGGATTTTAACATGCTTTCATGCATGGGTTCGCATATTTCCTGGAAAAGCTTTGTATCCGGATATAGAAATGTGACGCCTTGTTCTTTCTCTGCTTTTTCTTTTGCGGCTTCCACTGCTTTTACCCATTCTTCCCGCTCCACACGATTTACAATCTCAAATCCTTCTTCAAATATCTCCCGTTCTTCCTCTGTGAGTTCTGCAAGAAACGCACAGTTTCCGATCAAAATATCCGGAATCATCTGGTGCATGTCATAAGAATAGTATTTACATACATCTCCATGTCCATTGGAAGTAAGCGCCATCTCATTATTCTCCGCACCATCAATCACCTTGGACTGCAGTGCTGTATACACATCCCCAAATCCCATCGGAGTTGCAGACCCGCCTAGCAGATTCATCATCTGTACATTCGTCGGAGACTGCTGTACACGGATTTTCAGCCCTTTTAAATCTGCCGGTGTCTCGATTGGAGTCGAGACCGTATAAAAATTACGTGTACCTGCATCGATCCATGTCACCGCTTCGAATCCAGCCTGTGTTGTTGACTCAAAGATAGGGCCGACCACTTCCGGGTCATCCATTGCGGCATGATATGCTTCAGCCGAAGCAAATAAGTAGGGCATATTAAATAACGTATAGTTTTCCGAAAATGTTTCCAAAATGGAATTGCTGGCCACACAAAAATCTATGGCGCCTGTCTGCGTCAGCTGCACCATATCTGTCTGTGACCCCAGCAGCTCACTTGGATACACTTCTACATCATACTTGTCACCCAGTTCGCCCTCAATATACTCCTCAAACTCCATCAATGCAAGATTGGTCGGATGATCTGTCGCCTGATTATGCCCGACTCTGATGATCCGACGATGCTCGCCCACTTTTGCAGTACAGCCGGAAAGCGCTGCCGGCAACAGGCTCACACATACCATTGCGGCAATCACTTTTTGCCCTTTTTTCATATACTGTTCCCTCCTTTGATCCCATTGATTTTTTCTTATTTTATGAATCCAGTATAGCAAGAATCACCATTTTAGACATGGTGGTCAATGCTTGAGATATTGCATTTCTTGTCCTATAATAAATTTATATTTTATTTCCTGCAAGGAATCCATATTGACACTTGCTTATTTGCCCAGAGGAAATGTGGCGTGTACTGATGAATCCCAAATTTGAATCGCCCAACACTATTAATTCCCAGTTTTGTTTTTATTATGAAATGATTTTCTTTTTGTCAGGAGACGTCAATTATACGATCGAAGACCGGCATTATAAACTCCGCCCGGGAGATTTACTTTTAATCAGCAAATCAGATACTAAGCGAGAGTTTGGATATCCGCCCAGCAGCTATTCCAAAGAATAAAAAGAAGGCATCGCACATCCATCTGTACGATGCCTTCTTTTTATTCTGTTTTTACAGTTCAATATCTTTTAAATATGGATTGGTCACCTCATAGAATTTTTCTGACTCTACTGCCTCTGCAATTGCCGTATCGATCGGCATCTTGCCAAGTACCGGTACTCCCAGCTCTTCTGCAATTTCATCAATATGGCTCTCTCCAAACACTTTAATTTCTTTTCCACAGTCCGGACATTTTACATAACTGTAGTTTTCCACAATCCCAAGCACTGGAATGTTCATCTGCTTTGCCATATTGTATGCTTTCTTAACAATCAGCTGCACCAGATCCTGTGGTGATGTAACGATCACAACACCATCTACAGGAAGAGACTGGAATACTGTCAATGGAACATCTCCAGTTCCAGGAGGCATATCTACAAACAGATAATCCAAATCGCCCCACATCACATCTGACCAGAACTGTGTCACAACACCTGAGATCACAGGCCCTCTCCAGATCACTGGTGTATCTTCTTCTTCCAAAAGCAGGTTGACTGACATGATTCTTGTACCATCCGGTGCGCTGCACGGAAGCATTCCCATTTCATTTCCAATTGCCATCTCATGCACTCCATACATTTTCGGAATGGATGGACCTGTAATATCTGCATCCAAAATCCCGGCAGTATACCCTTTCTCGATCATCATACGAGCCAGAGATGCTGTCACCAGTGATTTTCCAACACCACCTTTCCCACTGATCACCCCGATCACTTTTTTCACCTGGGATCCTACGTTTGCCGGTGCTTTGGATGGTGCTGCGTTTCCTGCATTCTGCTTCTGGCTTTCACAGGAACCGGAATGAGAACATCCTGCACAGGATTCTTCGGAACATTCGCCTGTATATTGTTCTTCCATTTTTATTACCTCTCTTTATCTATAAATTCATCTGTCTCCATCTTGAAAACAGGATTTCAGACTATCTCTATTGTATCACATTTTGCAGAAAATGGACAAGCCTACAATTCTTCTCTTGTAACATCCTTTAACCATTTATAACTCTTATATCGATGCCAGGTGATTGGAATCTTAATGATCTCGTCACTCATCAGAATCATATATACCACCGGGACACTGCTGTGAAACACAAACGCTGCCAGTGCACCAAACAGAATCGAACAGCCCCACATGGTAGACATATCAAGAAGCAGGCCAAATCTGGTATCTCCCCCGGATCGGAAAGTTCCCACAACCATGGTAGTATTAAATGCCTGTCCTATCACAAAATAAGACATGACAAAAAACATAAACTTCATATATCCCTTTGCGGTTTCCGACAATGTCATCGTTGCAGCCATAATCGGTGAGATCAAAAGAATCAGCAGTCCTCCTGCTACTCCCAGAATCACACTAAGCCACACAAATCGCTTTGCATATGCTTTTGCATGCTCATATTTCTTCTCTCCAATTGTTTTTCCCAGATAGATTGCGGTTGCACTGGAAAGACCAAAAGCCACTACCGTTGCCAACTGCCTCGCTACCTGTGCCACAGAATTTGCCGCAACTGCCGCACTCCCCATATGTCCGAGAATCGCTGTGTTTGTTGCTGTTCCCAGCCCCCAAAGCACCTCATTTAAAATGACGGGGAATGCATATTTTAAGAAATCTATATTCAAAATATGTTCTGTTCTGAAAAAATACGCAGCTCTGAATTTGATATCTTTGTTCCAGACCTTGGAATATACACAGACCAGAATCAACTCCAGAATTCTGGAAACCAGCGTTCCGACAGCCGCCCCCTGCACTCCCATGGCAGGCATCCCGAAAAGTCCGAAGATCAATACGGCGTTGATCGTAATGTTGCAGATCAGGGAACATAAATACACTACCGTTGCCACAACCACACGCTCCACACTTCGCATAATATAAAGATAGGTCTGTGTAATCCCCATGAAAATATAAGAAAAACTTACGATCCGCAAATACTTCACACCTTGTTCGACCACTGCCGGCTCACTGGTAAATATCTGCAAAAGCTGCCGCGGCATGATCTGCGCCGCCAAGAAAAACAGCGTTGTCACCAAAACAGCCGCCCGCATTCCAAGTCCTAATATTTTCTCGATCGTCCGCAGATCTCTTTTCCCCCAGTACTGTGCCGTCAAAACCGTTGCCCCGGAAGTCAGGCCAAACAAAAACAAAGTCATAATATACTGCACCTGTCCTGCAAGTGAAGAGCCGGACAGCGCCGTCTCCCCTACACGTCCAAGCATCACCACATCGGCAGCCGTTACCCCCACATTGATCAGATTCTGGAGTGCCATTGGAATGACCAATGCAAGTACACTCCAATAGAAATGTTTCCAGTTAATCTGAAGCTCTTTTTCACTATTTGCCATATATATGTTTCTCCCCTCTGTATTCTTTTTCAAAAAGCCACAGCAATTATATCACATTTTTCTATATCAAACATACCATATCACGCAATTTTTACTCTTTTTCATGGCCCTGCTTTATATTATAATAAAGACAGAATTTATTTTGGAAAGGAGCTGGTTTTATGTCACTGCATACCTCTGATCTGGTACTTGTTCCAGGACAGCAGCTGCCGCCCCTTGAGACAATCTCCGGATTTCAGGTACGCCCCGGATTTTTCCGATTTTTCGGCGCAACTGTGATTCCGGGCGGTGTAAATTTCACCATACAATCTCACGGTGCAACAGTCTGTGAGCTTTTGTTCTTCCACAAAGGAGAAGACGATCCTTTTGCCATTCTCCCTTTTCCTGATCATTATAAAATCGGGTTTGTCTATTCTATGATCGTGTTTGGTTTTGATATTGAAAAATATGAATACGCCTATCGGTTGGACGGCCCCTATGATGAAAAACGGGGGCTACGCTTTGATGCTGGAAAAATCCTCCTGGATCCCTATGCCAGAGCAGTCACCGGACAGAGTCAGTGGGGATGTGTCAATCACCTATCTCACGGATACCGCGCCCGTGTCACGCACAATAATTTTGACTGGGGCGACAGCCGCCATATACAAATTCCCATGGAGGATCTGATCATTTACGAACTCCATGTCCGGGGATTTACACAAGATCCCTCTTCCAATGTAGAATGTCCCGGCACATTCCGGGGACTGGAAGAAAAAATTCCTTATTTAAAAGAACTGGGAATCAATGCCGTTGAGCTTATGCCGATTTTTGAATTCGATGAAATGCGGGATGCCAGGCTGATTGACGAAAATCAGCTGATCGATTACTGGGGATATAATCCCGTCAGTTTTTTTTCTCCTAATTCCAGTTATGCCTCCCGAAAAGAAGACAATGATGAAGGAACCGAACTCAAACACCTGATCCGTGCACTGCATGCCAACGGAATTGATGTCATCTTGGATGTTGTATTTAATCACACTGCCGAAGGAAATGAACTTGGTCCTTGTTTTTCGTTCAAAGGGTTTGACAACAACATTTACTATATGCTTACCCCGGACGGATATTACTACAATTTCAGCGGCTGTGGAAATACTCTGAACTGTAACCATCCGGTTGTACGAGAACTGATCCTGGACTGCCTGCGCTACTGGGTAACGGATTACCGGGTAGACGGTTTCCGATTTGATCTGGCCTCGATCCTCGGAAGAAATGAAGACGGTTCTCCTATGAGCCAGCCGCCACTTCTACAGAGTCTTGCCTTTGATCCGATTCTGGGAAATGTAAAGCTGATTGCAGAAGCATGGGATGCAGGCGGACTCTACCAGGTAGGTTCTTTTCCGTCTTGGAGACGCTGGGCAGAATGGAACGGCCGTTACCGGGATGATATCCGGCGTTTTCTCAAAGGTGACGACGGCCTGTCTGAAATTGCCCGAAAACGCATCTGCGGCTCCCCTGATCTGTACAATCCTCAATATCGAGGTGGAAATGCTTCTGTCAACTTTCTCACCTGCCACGATGGATTTACACTGTATGATCTGTACAGCTATAATCAAAAGCACAATGAAGCAAATGGTTGGAATAACACCGATGGGTGTGATGCCAATTACAGTTGGAATTGTGGTGAAGAGGGAGACACTGAAAATCCCAGTGTTTTGCGTCTTCGGATGAAAATGATGCAAAATGCCTGTGCACTTCTGATGTGCAGCCGCGGCACCCCCATGTTCCTCTCCGGTGATGAATTTGCAGATACCCGTTTTGGAAACAACAATCCCTACTGTCAGGACAATGAGATTTCCTGGCTGGACTGGAGTCTGCTTGTGAAGAATCAAAACCTTTTTGCCTTTTTTCAGTATATGATTGCATTCCGCAAACAGCACCCTTCTATTCGCAGGGATTTGGAACCAAGTTATAGTGCATATCCCTCCATGAGCAACTTCGGACTTTCTCCTGAGCCGTCGAGTTCTTTCGCGGATCCCCACACAGTCTGCGTCCTGTTTGCAGGGTTTGATGAAAAAACGCAGCAGGAAGATCTTGTCTTTCTTGCCGTCAATTCACACTGGACCCCCAAACAACTCGTACCGCCCCCGCTTCCAAAGGGATATGTCTGGAAAATTGCAGTCAATACCGGTGACCCTCTGCAGCAGACATTTGAAAAAGACGCCATGCCGATTGCCGGGCAGAGTATTTTACTTGGAGAACGGTCTGTAATCGTATTTGCTGGTGTAAAAACAGAGACAGCCTCATAACGAGACTGTCTCTGTCTGCTTTGGTTTCAGAATCTTATTCTTCCCCTTCAAACGCTTCTTTTACTTTATCCATAAACCCTTTTTTCTTCGGTTTTTTCTCACTTTTTTCCGAATCACTGTCATTTTGGTGCAGTGAATTTCCACTCAGCTCATCAAATCTGCGCAGCGCTTCTTTTGCTTCCGGACTGAGTTTTTCCGGTGTCTGGATCACCAGTGTCACATAATGATCTCCACGCACTGCAGAATTCCGAAGAGACGGAACTCCTTTTCCTTTTAACCGAACCTTGGCATCGGTCTTTGTTCCCGGTTTTACATTGTAGAGTACAGCTCCATCCACTGTCTGAATCTTCACATCGCCTCCCAATGCCGCCTGTGCAAAAGAAATCGGCACAGTCGAGAAAATATGCATATCCTGACGCTGGAAAATCGGATGTCTGGACACATTTACTTCTACCAGAAGATCTCCTCTTGGGCCTCCATTTGTGCCCGGCTCTCCTTTTTCCCGGATGCGTACACTCTGTCCATTGTCAATTCCCGCTGGAATCGTCACTTCGATTTTTTTCTTGCTGGATGTATATCCGGTTCCAGAACAAGAGGTACATTTTTCTTTGATTACTTTACCGGAACCGCCACAGTTCGGACAAGTCTGTACATTCTGTACCGTTCCAAAGAAGGACTGGCTGGTATATACAACCTGACCTTTTCCTCCACATTTTGGACACGTTTCCGGGGATGTACCAGGTTTTGCACCAGTACCTCCACATGTCGTACATGGATCCTTTAAGATCACTTCCAGTTCTTTCTTGCATCCAAATACTGCTTCTTCAAATGTAATACGGATACTCTTGCGGATATTGGCACCTTTCATTGGGCCATTGTTCGCACGGCCGCCTCTTCTTCCACCGCCGCCAAACAAATCGCCGAAAATATCGCCGAAAATATCACCAAAATCTGCGCCATTGAAGTCAAAGCCTCCAAATCCGCCAGCACCGCCTGCGCCGCCTTCAAACGCAGCATGACCAAACTGGTCGTACTGACGACGTTTTTCAGCATCACTCAGTACCGCATAGGCTTCGGATGCTTCTTTAAATTTCTTTTCCGCTTCGGCATCGCCCGGATTCATATCCGGATGGTACTTCTTCGCCAGTGCACGATACGCTTTTTTGATCGCAGCATCGTCAGCATCCTTGCTTACGCCAAGCACCTCGTAATAATCTCTTTTTGACTCCGCCATAATAATCTACCTTTCATTCCTGATTAACTCACGACCGAACGGGAGGAGCCATGCTCTCTCCCGTCGGATCATATTTCTTAAACTTCTTTGTAATCTCCGTCTACTACGTCATCCCCTTGGAATCCTTCCGGAGCCGGACCTGCTTCTGGTGTCGGTCCGCCTGCAGCGCCTGCTGCTGCACCAGCCTGCTCATACATCTTTGTAAACAGTTTCTGTGCACTTTCCATCAGTTTATCTTTTGCTGCTTTGATTTCAGCAACCTGTGCATCAGATGTATCCTCTGGTGTAGATTTTGCAAGGACATCTTTGAGTGCCTGTACATCTGCCTCTACAGAAGATTTGTCTGCTGCATCCAGTTTGTCTCCCACTTCTTTGAGTGCCTTTTCTGTCTGGAATACCATTGCGTCTGCTTCGTTTCTTGTATCGATCGCTTCTTTTCTCTTCTTGTCCTGTGCTTCGAACTCAGCAGCTTCTTTGACTGCTTTGTCGATGTCTGCATCAGACATATTAGAGCCTGCTGTAATTGTAATATGCTGTTCTTTTCCTGTTCCCAGATCTTTTGCAGATACATTTACGATACCATTTGCGTCGATATCGAATGTAACCTCGATCTGCGGGATTCCACGTGGAGCCGGAGGAATTCCATCCAGACGGAACTGTCCGAGAGATTTGTTATCTCTTGCAAACTGTCTTTCTCCCTGTACAACGTTGATGTCAACGGCTGTCTGATTATCTGCTGCTGTAGAGAAAATCTGGCTCTTCTTTGTAGGAATTGTTGTATTTCTTTCAATCAGTCTTGTTGCAACGCCTCCCATTGTCTCGATAGATAGTGACAATGGAGTTACGTCCAGAAGAAGGATATCTCCTGCACCTGCATCTCCTGCAAGTTTACCACCCTGAACAGATGCTCCCAAAGCAACACATTCATCCGGGTTCAAAGATTTACTAGGTTCTTTTCCTGTGAGGCGTTTTACTTCTTCCTGTACTGCCGGAATACGTGTAGAACCACCTACCAGAAGTACCTGACCCAATTCAGATGCGGAAATTCCAGCGTCTGACAATGCACGTGTTACAGGCTCTGCTGTCTTCTGAACAAGATCATGTGTCAGTTCATCAAATTTTGCTCTTGTCAGGTTCATATCAAAATGCTTCGGTCCTTCAGCTGTTGCTGTGATGAACGGAAGGTTGATGTTTGTTGTTGTTGCAGAAGAAAGTTCTTTTTTCGCTTTCTCTGCTGCTTCTTTCAGTCTCTGAAGAGCCATCTTGTCTGTAGACAAGTCTACGCCTTCTTTTGCTTTGAAATCAGCCAGCATATAGTCTGTGATCTTCTGGTCAAAGTCATCTCCACCAAGTCTGTTGTTACCTGCTGTAGATAATACTTCGATAACTCCGTCTCCAATCTCAATGATGGAAACGTCGAATGTACCACCACCAAGGTCATATACCATGATCTTCTGCTCTTTTTCGTTGTCAAGTCCATAAGCAAGTGCTGCTGCTGTTGGCTCGTTGATGATACGTTTTACGTCCAGACCTGCGATCTTACCTGCATCCTTTGTTGCCTGACGCTGTGCATCGTTGAAATAAGCCGGCACTGTAATAACTGCTTCTGTTACTTTCTCTCCAAGATATCCCTCTGCGTCTGCTTTCAGTTTCTGAAGGATCATTGCAGAAATCTCCTGTGGAGAATATTTTTTATCATCGATCGCTACTTTATAATCTGTACCCATCTCTCTTTTAATAGAAGAGATTGTCTTGTCTGCATTGGTAACTGCCTGACGTTTTGCAGGCTCTCCTACCAGACGTTCTCCTGTTTTTGTAAATGCAACTACAGATGGTGTTGTTCTTGCTCCTTCTGTGTTGGCGATCACTGTTGGCTGTCCACCTTCCATAACAGCTACACAGCTGTTTGTTGTTCCTAAATCAATACCAATGATTTTTCCCATGATTATTTCCTCCTTATTAGTTTGCCACTTTTACCATACTATGTCTTACTACACTGTCTCTGTACAGATAACCCTTCTGGAATTCTTCTGTAATGATATTCTCTCCAACTTCTTCATCTTCTACATGCATCACTGCATTGTGGAAATCTGGATCAAACTCTTTTCCAACTGCTTCAATCGGTTTGACACCAACCTCTTCCAGTGTAGTCATCAGCTGTTTGTAAATTTTTTCCATTCCCTCTGCGAATGGATTGGATTTTTCATCCTCCGGTACAGCTGCGATTCCCCGTTCAAAGTTATCCACAACCGGAAGGATTTTTTCTATGATATCTTTCGCACCTATCTCGTACATCTGAGATTTTTCTTTTTCTGTACGTTTGCGGAAGTTATCAAACTCAGCCATCTGACGAGTGAGTCTGTCAGTCAGTTCCTCAATCTTCTCGTCTTTTTTATCTTTCTTATTCTTTCTGCCGAATTTTTTCATGAAACCGGATCCATCTTCTGCATCTTCGGTTTCTTCCGTCTCTTCTGAAACTTCTTCGGTTTCTTCCTGCGCATCTGCCTCTTCTGCAGATTCTTCTACATCCTCTTCCTGCGCTTCGGCTTCCTTGTAAGCTTTCGCTTTGGCCTCTTCTACTGCTTCTTTGACCATCTCTTCTTTACTCATATTCTCTGCCACCAGCAATCACCTTCCTATTCTTTCGGGTCTTTATAATAAATTGCGTCCAACTCGCTCTGCAGAGTTTTCAGCGTCTTCATGACATGTTCGTAATCCATACGTTTGGGACCGATGATACCGATCGTACCTTTCATGCCTTCTCCCAATTCGTAGGTTGCTGTTACGACGCTGCAGTCTTTCATCGTCTTGACCGGAGTCTCATCTCCGATGTAAACTTGAATTCCATGATTTTCTTCACTTGCCAGTGTCTCTGTTACCAGATCTGCCAGCTGCTGCTTTTCTTCAAATGCACTGATAATCTCCTGAGCACTCTGCTTATCGCTCAGCTCCGGATATTTGAAAATGTTCGTCGCACCGCTTGTGTAGATTTCCATATCCTCATCTACATGAATAATCTCCGCCACGGCATCCAGCACATCACTGATTACCCGGCTATGGATCCCTGCCTGCTCTTTCAACCTTGCGATCAATCCGAGATTGATCTGTTCGATAGACATTCCGTTAAGTGTTGTATTCAACAGCATGTTCAGTTTTAAGAGTGTCTCGCTGCCAAGCATCTCGTCGACCTGTATGATCTTATTCTTGATCACATTGCCGTTCATCACGATCACTGCTACAATCTGCTCTTCATCCACCTGTGAAAGCTGAATGAACTTCAGCGTATTACGGCTGTTTACCGGAGCAGAAACCATGGTTGCATAATTGGTATTCGCTGCAAGCACTCTGGCGGCCTGTTTCAACACCTGATCCACTTTGTCGGATTTTTCAAGCATCGTGTTACGCAGCTCTGTAATCTCATGTTCCTTCTCTTCCATCAGCATATCGACATATAACCGATATCCTTTGTCCGAAGGAATCCTGCCCGCTGAAGTGTGGGGCTGAAAAATATATCCCAGATCCTCCAGATCAGCCATCTCGTTGCGTATCGTTGCAGAACTTAAATTCAAATCCGTGTATTTGGAAAGTGTTCGGGAACCAACAGGTTCTCCGGTCTCCAGATAGTTTTGGATAATCGCTTTTAAAATCGTGAGCTTACGCT
>ERZ1106969.912-NODE-912-length-25324-cov-8.283232_pt1 | contig 25324 bp, 16 predicted proteins | sample MGYA00403685_ERZ1106969 | MGnify/ENA primary metagenome ERZ1106969 (study PRJEB35170, sample SAMEA104062416) | human gut metagenome | biome: human gut; feature: human-associated habitat; material: faeces | place: Denmark | collected 2012-05-18 ... | reverse complement strand
AAATTTGCACTAAGTCGCATATAATATTTTAATGGTTTTGCCGAAATACGTCAAGCCTTTTGTATATAATTATGTACAATTTTTACATCTGTTTTTTGGTTATTTTGTTCATTCCACCTTTCATTTTTCAGCATTTCCCTAAGATATCATCGCAAATTTCACAACGCATCTATACATCTTGCACAATTCCAGGAAATCTCATCCCACAAAAAAAGAAGATACCCACACAAGGTATCTTCTCACACGGTCTGTTATCTCATATCTTTCAAGAATGCACAGTATCCACGATATGCTTCATACACATCCGCCTTGCTTGCAAGTTCCCATGGAGAATGCATACTCAGCACCGCAACACCGCCATCGATCACTTCCATTCCAAAGTTTGCAAGAATATATGCGATTGTTCCGCCGCCGCCGGCATCAATCTTACCCATCTCTGTCAGCTGGAATGCAACCTGATTTTCATCAAACACATGTCTCAGTCTTGCAATGTACTCTGCATTGGCATCATTCGATCCACCTTTTCCCCTGGATCCAGTATGCTTATTGAGCACCATTCCTTTCCCAAAGAACGGATTGGATCTCTTGTCGTAAACATCTGCATGCATCGGATCAAATGCAGCTCCCACGTCAGATGAAATCATCGTAGAATTTGCCATTGCGCGACGAAGCTTTAACTCTGAAAACTCTCCGCACTTGTCGAGAATCTCTGCAACAGCATTTTCAAAGAAACGAGACTGCATTCCAGTTGCTCCAACACTTCCGATTTCTTCTTTATCCACAAGGATACAGCAAGATGTTCTCTTTTTGTTTTCTGTATGGAACATTGCCATCAAAGAAGTAAATGCACACACCCTATCGTCCTGTCCGTATGCCATCACCATACTCCTGTCCAAGCCACAGTCTCGTGCTTTTCCTGCAGGAACAATTTCCAACTCTGCAGACATCAGATCGTCTTTCTCGATATCATAAGTCTCTTTTAACAATTTCAATACATGTGCTGCAACCGCATCTTTTTCCTCGCCACAAAGTGGTGCGCTTCCCACCAGAATATCCAATGCTTCTCCTTCAATGACTGATGCCGCCGTTTTTTCCATCTGTTTGGAGCCCAGATGAGGCAGAAGATCTGTGATTGCAAAAACTGGATCTTCCTCTTTCTCACCAATCACAACGTCAAATTTTGTGCCATCTTTCTTCACTACCACACCGTGGATAGCCAACGGAAGTGTCACCCACTGATATTTCTTAATTCCGCCATAGTAATGTGTATCCAGATATGCAAAACCACTTTCTTCATATAATGGATTTTGCTTGAGATCCAAACGTGGGGAATCCACATGTGCTCCTAAAATATTCATTCCTTTTTCCAGATGCTCCTCTCCAATCTGGAACAATACGATGGATTTTCCCATCCAATCCATGTATACTTTATCTCCTGCCTGCAATGCATCTTTCTGATTCAAGTCTGCATACCCCTCTTTTTCTGCAAGACGGATCACTTCTGTTACGCATTCTCTCTCTGTTTTTCCTGCGTCAAGAAAGTTTTTGTAATCTGCTGTCAGAGTTTCAAGCTCTGCAAGCTGTGTGTCATTATATATCTCCCACAATGTTTTTTCCATAGCTGTTTTTCTATCCTTTCTGTTGTCTTTTCTTCATATTATACTATCTCTTCCCCCCAAATACAAGAGAGCTCCTTTTTTGTTTTCGTTTTCCGGCTTTTCCAAAAGAATTGTTCTTGTTTTTTTTCGCATATTTTGCTATATTTTACTATATTGTCTGCATTTCCAGGAAGGAAAAACGGACTGCCGCAAATTATCGCTGACAATATCATATTGCACATCGAAAGGAGAATTTATGAGTTTACACGCTTCCAAAAAAAGTCCCGAAGAGATTCTGGAAGAGAAAATTTTGCTTCTTTCTTTTCTCTCTGGCGTCTGCTTCGTGATCGTAGAATTGTTTTATGCCATATACAGTCATTCGCAGTCTACATTAATGGACGCTTTATATGATGCTTCAGAACTTGTTTTTATCGTCCTGCTTCTTTTTTTAACCCCGCTGTTCCATATGCCGGTTTCTGAGAAACATCCCTATGGATTTTTTCAGTTGGAATCTGTTTTAATTCTGATTAAAAATATCATGCTGATTTCTGTTACCGCAAGCGTTCTTACCGGAGTAATCGAAAAATTATTTTCCGGAGGCAGTAATATTGATAAAGGGCAGGTTTCTCTATTTCAAATGTTCCTTGGCTTCGCAAGTCTTCTCATTTTACTGATTATGAAACTGATGAGTAAAAATATTTCATCGCCTACCGTAAAAGCTGAGATTTTAGGTTGGAAACTGGATGTCTGCTACAGTCTCGGAATGTCCTTTGCATTTTTTATTTCAATGCAGCTAAAGCATACCCCTTTGGCATTCTTATCCCCTTACTTTGATCAGTTGATTGCCATCGTGATCATGCTGTTTATGATCCCGGAAAGCATCAAAATGCTTCTGGAAACCTTTCGTGAACTGCTGCTTTTTTCACCGGATCAGGAAACTGTCGATCAGATCAAACAAATTTCTGAGGGCATTCTAAAGGATTATGCATTCACTCCTGTGTTCTACGATATCGCCCGTACCGGAAGAAAAATGTGGGTTTCCATCTATTTTCAAATCTCTGCTGAACTCCTGTCTGTACAGGATGTCCATGCAGTAAATCACAAACTGAATGCTGCACTGATGCAGGATTTTCCGGATGTCTGCTGCGAACTCGTTTTGGATACCGAAGATTTCTGATACACAAAGTCAAAGCAACGGGTCTTCTCCCGTTGCTTTGCTGAAACACACTTTTTTCTTACAGATTTTTTGTTCTAAGGGCACGGATGGCGTTCAAGATTGCAAGAATCATAACTCCCACATCTGCAAAAATTGCCGCCCACATATTGGCAATACCAACAGCACCCAATCCAAGACAGGCAAATTTAATGACCAATGCAAATATAATATTCTGGTATACGATCCGCAGGCATTTTCGGGAAATTTTGATTGCTTTGGAGATTTTTAACGGATCATCATCCATCAGCACTACATCTGCCGCCTCAATCGCTGCATCAGATCCCATTGCGCCCATTGCAATTCCAATGTCTGCACGTGTCAACACAGGTGCATCGTTGATACCATCTCCAACAAATACCAATTTCTCCTTGTCTGTTTTTTGAGAAATCAAATTTTCCACTTTCTCTACTTTGTCTCCCGGCATCAATTCACTGTACACTTCATCGATATGAAGCATATCCGCCACCTGTTCCGCTACGCATTTTGCATCTCCGGTCAGCATCACGGTTCTTTTTATGCCTGAGCGTTTCAATTCTGCGACCGCCTCTTTAGAATGTGGCTTTAACATATCCGAGATTACAATGTGACCCGCATATTCTCCATCAATCGCCATGTGAATGATAGTTCCAATCTTATGGCAATCCTGATATTCTACTCCTATTTTCTCCATCAACTTTCTATTTCCCGCAGCTACCTGATGTCCATCTACTTTTGCAAGGATTCCATATCCACTGATTTCTTCAATATCAGAAACTCTGCCTCTGTCAATTTCTTTTCCATATGCTCTTTGCAGACTTTTGCTGATCGGATGCGACGATGCACATTCTGCCAATGCTGCATATTCCAAAAGCTCTCGTTCTTCCATTTGATTGTGGTGAATCCCACTGACTTCAAACACCCCCTGAGTCAGTGTTCCAGTCTTGTCAAACACTACCAATTTTGCCTGTGACAGTGTTTCCATATAATTGGAGCCTTTGATTAAAATGCCTTCTTTGCTGGCTCCTCCGATTCCTGCAAAAAAACTAAGTGGAATGCTGATGACAAGAGCACATGGACAACTGATAACAAGAAATGTCAATGCACGGTAAACCCACATTCCCCACTGTGCCGCCTCTCCCAGAAACAGCATCTGTACAATTGGTGGAAGAACTGCAAGCGCCAATGCACCATAGCAAACCGCAGGGGTATACACTTTTGCAAATTTGGAAATGAAATTTTCTGATTTTGATTTTCTGGAACTTGAATTCTCCACAAGTTCTAATATTTTTGAAACCGTAGACTCTTCAAATTCTTTTGTAGTCCGCACTTTCAATACACCTGTCATATTAATACAACCACTGATAATCTCGTCTCCTTGTTTTACATCACGCGGAAGACTTTCTCCTGTCAATGCACTGGTATTCAAGCTGGATACTCCCTCCAATACGATTCCATCCAGCGGAACTTTTTCTCCAGGTTGAACAACGATCACACTCTCCGGCAAAACTTCATCCGGATCCACTTTTTCCAGAATGCCATCTCGTTCTACATTCGCATAATCTGGTCGAATATCCATCAATGCACTAATATTTTTCCGACTCTTTCCAACAGCATAACTCTGAAACAATTCTCCAATCTGATAAAACAGCATCACAGCGATCGCCTCATTGTAGTCTCCACTTCTAGAATAAATAGCAAGTACAAAGGCACCAACTGTTGCCACTGCCATTAGAAAGTTTTCATCAAACACACGGCGATTCATTATTCCCTTTCCGGCTTTTTTTAAGATGTCATATCCAATCACCCAATATACTGCAAGGTACAATGCAAGCCGCAAAATCCCCGTAACAGGAATCAGATTGAAAACCAGCATCATAACAGACGCAATAAGGATTCTTATGAACATTTTCTTCTGCTTCTTATTCACCTTGTTTCCTCCTTCAAATTTTATATTTGCAGGCAGTACTGGTTCTGACACCTATTTTCTGCCCTACTTACAATTAAACATTTGTTTAATCTTTATGGTTATACTATAAACTTCATCTCTTAAAAAGTCAACACTCTAAATGAATCCTTTTTTATATCCATTTTCGAATTCCAGAATCAAGATAAAAATCAAAATTATAGACAAAAACAGGAGATGTATCATTCATTCTACATCTCCTGTTTCTATTATATTCTACGATTCAGTTATCATACATAATCAAAATCATCCGGCCCTTCAAACCACGACTTTCGCCCCTGATGAAGGATCAGCGCCAACACTGCCACGATCAGATATCCGATCGCAAACGGTGAAGTCGGATAAAATCCAAGACCCGCACTGTGAATAAATCCAAAGCATGCAAGTACATAGCCCACAACTGCTGTGATTGCTACTTTATGAAGCTGTTTATCAATGATGAATACTGTCATTGTTCCTAACAGGATTCCAATGATGATGGCTCCGGATTTTACTGCGGGCACACCATTCCACATCACACCTGCATCTTTGATCATCTGCGTTACTTCTGCATTATACTCTGCAAGTCCTGACGGCATCACTTCTGTCATATAACCTGCCAGACCCACGCTTCCCGTAATCTGTGTATACAGATAATCTGCTACCGGAGGTACCATCGCAATTCCTATTGCTGCATAGTGCTTCTTATCACAGTCTTTAAATGCCTGCGCAACCATGACAACGGCACACCATAAAAATGTCACCGCACACACTGCCGGAGGTACCATATTACTCAAAAATGTAAACAGACCAAAAATTCCCGCAGCTCCCAGCACCAGACCGGATACCAATGCATATCCGACTCCTGCTTTTGCTTTTTTCAATCCTGCATGTCCAAGCCAGACTGTATTCGGAACAACCCCTCCGCAAACTGCAGAAAGCATCGTACAAATTCCGTCCGCAAACTGTGTTTCTCTTACACTGTAATTGTCCCCCGCTGCATTGGCTGCCTCTACATTATCCATTGTCTCAATAAAGTTATAAATCTCTACCGGAATCACAATCGTCAGATATGGTGCCACAACCGCTATACCATTGATCAAGTGCTGGATTCCATTGATCGGATTTGGAATGTAAAAACCAATTCCGCTGAAATCTACTGTAGTTCTTCCCAGGCAGAATGCATAGATAATCCCACCTACGATGGCAACTACAAGCGGCGGGATTTTTTTCGGAAATAAATATCCTCCGAAAATACCGACCATTGCTACAAATAAGATTGGAAGCCCGATCAAAGGATCTCCGAACACATCAAATACACCCTGTGTTGCCATCCAGATAAATCCGATTCCTGCCACTGTTCCAAGAAGTGCAGCTCTTGGCAGTTTTTTCTTCATCCACGGTCCGATAAATCCGCCCAAAAACTCCACTGCTCCACCGATAAAGCAGGCAGCTACTGCTGCCGACCATGCAAGCTCTGCATCATTTAATGCATAGTGAAGCGGCATGATCACTCCATAGAGCATTACAAACATTGCCGGTGTAGACACTCCGGAAGGAAGCGCCGTAACATCTGCACGGCCTTCCTTTCTGGAGAGTTTTCTTCCCATATATGCATAGTAAACCCCACTTAACAACAATCCAACTGACATACCCGGGATAACATACCCGTATACGATTTTATCTGGCCACTCCAATACTCCTGAAAGTGTTGCGATCACGATCAGATAATTTACAATATTATTTGTAATGGAATACGTCATTCCACCAATATCACCGCGCTGAAACCACGGCACCAATGTCTTTTGTTTTCCCATTTTCCCAATCCTTTTTCTATTTCTATTTCACTTCTACTGGAATAAATGAAAACGTTGTGACATCAAATAATCCCATATCTGTCAGTTTGATTTCAGGAATCACTGCCAGGGACATAAAACATAATGTCATCACCGGTTCCACTTCTCCGCAGATACCAAGCTCTGTATACGCTTTTTCATGAATATTTGTGAGTTTTTCATCCACCCACTCTCCACTTTGATCACTCATCAGTCCAGCAATCGGCATTGGCATCTGTTCTATCACTTTTCCATCTTTTACAAGAACAATACCGCCTTCCTGCGCGATCAGGCTGTTTACCGCAAACTCCATCTCTTCATCACTGACTCCAACGACAATAATGTTGTGAGAATCATGTGCCACAGACAACGCAACAGCTCCTTCTTTGATTCCATATCCTTTTAAGAATCCACATGCCACATTGCCGGTTCCCTGATGGCGCTCTACTACAGCAACTTTGACAAGATCCTCTTCCGGTTCTCTTACAAATTCTCCGTTTTCATCCAGCTGAATATGAGCAGTTGTCTTTTTCGTTACAACCCCTCCTGGAAGGATCTCGATCACATTAACCTCATCACTTGTCAGATGCATTTTGAATTTTTCTGCTGAAAATTCTTTTACGATCACACTACCTTTCACAGACGAAATATCATATGGTGTGATTTCTGGCAAATAACTTCTTTTCTCAGCAGTCAGTTCACCTGCAATCCATACTTTCTCCACCTGGAAGTCTTTGAGATCATCCAGAAGAACAATGTCTGCACGATATCCCGGCGCAATCGCACCTCTGTCACGAAGCCGGAAACATTCTGCCGCATTTAATGTCGCCATCCGAATTGCTGTCACTGCATCCAGCCCTTCTTCTACACAGATCTTCAAGTGATTGTCCAGATGTCCGTCTTTTAAGATTGTCTTTGGCTGTCTGTCATCTGAGCAAAGCAGACATCTTCTGCTGTTTTCCGGTGTGACCCCTTTTAACAGCGGCCTTAAGTTATGACAGGCAGAACCCTGTCTGAGCAGGATATACATTCCACGCTCCAGGCGCGCTTCCATCTCTTCTACTGTAGAACACTCGTGATCTGCCAGAATACCTGCCGCAGAATACGCATTCAGATCTTTTCCGTCAATTCCAGGTCCATGCCCGTCGATCAGTTTTCCTTCTTCTTTTGCAGTCATCAGTTTATCCAGCACACTTTCATCCGCCTGAATAACTCCAGGGAAGTTCATAAATTCTCCAAGCCCGAGAATTCCATCTCTTTGAATCGGCTCTTCCATCTCCGGTGCATTGATCACCGCACCTGCATGCTCAAACGGAGTTGCCGGTACACAGGATGGAAGCATATACTTGATATCAAGTGCTGTCCCTTTTGCTGCCTCCATCATGTAGTCCAGACCTTTGATCCCACACACATTCACAATTTCATGCGGGTCTGCAATGATCGTAGTTGCTCCATGAGGCACCAAAAGTCTCCCCAGTTCTTCCGGGCTGACGTAGGCAGATTCGATATGAATGTGACTGTCAATAAATCCAGGAACTGCATATCTTCCCTGCGCATCCACTTCATGAACGCCCTGATATTCTCCAATTCCCGCGATCTTATCTCCGCTCAGTGCGATGTCGCCTGTCTGGATCTTCCCGGAAAAAACATTGACGATCTGACAGTTTTTAATGACTGTATCTGCGGGAATTCTTCCTGCCGCTGTGTCAATCAGCTTTTTTAATTCTTCTTTCTTCATACCGATGTCCTCCTTTGATTTATTTTTCGTTTACTTCCAAAACCGGATCAAATGTTGTAAGCGCAAGATAGTCAACCGGTCCTACATCCGTGATCGCATAATCCGGGATGGCCGTAATCGGCAAAAAGAACATGTACATCATTGGATCCGGCAGATCAGAACCTAACATTCTTGCTGCCTGATCGATCTTCTTCTCCTGTGCCGCGATTACCTCCGGTTCTTCATCACTGACAATTCCTCCGACCGGAAGTGGAAGAAATTCCAGAATCTCTCCGTCTGCCACAACAACCTGACCGCCGCCCTGCTCGATCAGATAATTGGCTGCAATTGACATATCCTCTGCGCTGACACCCATAACAACCAGATTGTTGTCATCCGGTGCTGCTGAAGATGCCATCGCACCTTTCTTTAATTTCCATCCGGAACAAAATGCCAGAGATTTATTTCCATTTCTTCCAAATCGTTCCAGAACAGATACCATTGCCACATCCTGTTCTACATCCGGAAGTACGATTCCGTTTTCAACTTTTAAAACAACATCTCTTCTCTTTCTGACAAATGGTCCTTTTACATCCATCGAAAGAACCTTTGCCTCTCCGTTCTGAATAGATGTCTTATATTCAAAATCTTCTTTTGTCGTCAGTTTGCATTTCAACTCACCTTTTAACACAGAACTTCTCTCCGGCGCTTTCAGATCATAAGTCAGTTTATGATCTTTTGCTACCATTGTTCCATTTGTCATAACTTCTTTGATTCCGAATGCTTCCAGATCGTCTACAAACAGAATGTCTGCAATTCTTCCAGGGCAGATAGAACCTACCATATGGTCAATGCGATATGCTTCTGCGCTATTGATCGTCGCCATCTGGATTGCAGTCATCGGCTTCACTCCTGCCTGGATTGCCAGACGTACTACATTGTCCAGATGTCCTTTTTCCAGAACATCACTTGCTGTCACATCATCTGTACAGAAGCTGACTCTTCTTGCAAATGCCGGATTTACTTCTGTGACTGCTTTGATGTTCTCTGCCAGGAAATGTGTCACGGAAGACTCGCGGATCAGCATATGCATTCCTTTTCTCATCTTTTCTACAACTTCCTCATGATCATAGCTCTCATGATCCAGACGCACACCCGCACACAAATATCCGTTCAGATCATTCCCTCTTGCCATTGGCGCGCATCCGAATACCGGAAGACGATTCTTAAATGCTTCTGCAATTGCTCCCAATGTGTTTTCGTCTTCTTCCTGGATAAATTCACGGACTGTTTCCCAGACCCCATAACACTGCGGCCATTTTTGAACTTCTTCGTGCACTTCTTTTGTAAAGTTAAATGCGACTGTAGACTCCGGAATGGTATATGGTGTCTTATATGGTGCTCCCCAGAACACTTTCAGTGGACTTGCCTGTACTTCTTTCTGAACTTCCTGAAGTCCCTCCAGACCCGATACGGAAATATATTCATCCAGACCGGAAATCATACTTGTAGTTCCCCTTGGCACAACTGCTTTGGCATAGCTTGTAATGCTCAGCTTGCTGCATTCACTGTGGATATGACCGTCGATCATACCCGGAACCAGATATCTTCCTTTTGCATCGATCACCTCTGTGTCTTCGCCAATGTAGTCTTCCACATCGCCCACTGCAACAATTGTGTCTTTATAAACCGCAACATCTGCCGGATAGATTTCCTCTGACATGACGTTGACCAGAATTCCTCCCTTGATCACTTTTGTTGCAGGTGTCTTTGCACGCCCTGCACGAATCAGCTCTTTTAAATTTTCTACGGTTGTTCTTTCCATCTTTTAAATCCTCCTGTTTGTTTTAAGTAACAAAAAAGATACACCGGCCCAAAGGCTAAACAGGTTTCCCGTCCTGCAAATGTATCTTGAAGAATTTTCAATATTCTGTTGTTATCAACATATATTCATCATAGCATATTGCTTTCAAAATGAAAATATAAGCTGTTATGAATATTTTCTATTATCATTAAGAAGTAATACTTATATATTCCATAGAACAGAGGAACACATCTGAGCAACAAAACAAAAACTGCCGCACAAAATGCGCGGCAGTCCCCTCATTAGAATTCAAACTTTTTCTCAAAGTATGCTTTCAGATCTTCAATTTTGATACGTTCCTGTTCCATCGTATCTCTGTCACGGACAGTAACTGCTCCATCTTCTTCTGAATCGAAATCATATGTGACACAGAAAGGAGTACCAATCTCATCCTGGCGGCGGTAACGTTTTCCGATATTTCCTCTGTCATCAAATTCACAGTTGTATGTCTTGCTCAGTTCAGCAAATACTTTCTCTGCACCTTCGTTGAGCTTTTTAGACAATGGAAGTACACCGATCTTAACCGGAGCCAATGCCGGATGGAAATGAAGAACCGTACGGGTATCTCCGCCTTCCAGTTCTTCCTCATCGTATGCACTGCAAAGGAATGCCAGTACCATACGATCTGCACCAAGAGATGGCTCGATAACATATGGAATATATTTTTCTTTCTTCTCATCGTCAAAATATGTCAGATCCTGTTTGGATACTTCCTGATGCTGTGTCAGATCGTAGTCTGTTCTGTCAGCAATTCCCCACAGCTCTCCCCATCCAAACGGGAATAAGAATTCTACGTCTGTAGTCGCCTTACTGTAGAAGCACAATTCTTCCGGGCTGTGATCACGATAACGCACTTCTTCCTCTTTCAATCCCAGAGAACTTAACCAGTTCAGGCAGAAATTCTTCCAGTAGTGAAACCAGTCAAGGTCTGTTCCCGGCTCACAGAAAAATTCCAGCTCCATCTGCTCAAACTCTCTTGTACGGAACGTAAAGTTTCCAGGTGTGATCTCGTTACGGAATGATTTTCCGATCTGTCCGATACCAAACGGAATTTTCTTTCTGGAAGTACGCTGTACATTTTTAAAGTTTACAAAAATTCCCTGGGCAGTCTCCGGCCGTAAGTACACGACATTCTTCGCATCTTCTGTAACCCCCTGAAATGTCTTAAACATCAGGTTGAACTCACGGATTTCTGTAAAGTTGTGTTTTCCGCAAGACGGACACTTGATGTCATGCTCTTCAATATAAGCCGCCATCTGCTCTTTACTCCAGGCATCCACACTGCCTTCCAGTTCGATTCCGTTCTCCTGTGCATAATCTTCGATCAGTTTATCCGCACGGAATCTCTCTTTACACTCTTTACAATCCATCAGTGGATCACTAAATCCACCCAGATGTCCGGATGCAACCCATGTCTGTGGATTCATCAGAATCGCACAGTCTACTCCTACGTTGTATGGACTTTCCTGTATAAATTTTTTCCACCATGCTTTTTTTACGTTGTTTTTTAATTCTACTCCGAGATTTCCATAATCCCATGTATTTGCAAGTCCCCCGTAAATCTCAGAACCCGGGTAAACAAAACCTCTTGATTTTGCCAATGCTACAATCTTATCCATTGTCTTTTCTACCATAATTCTTTGTTCCTCACATTCTTTTTCATCAATTGGTAACTATTATAACGGCTTCCTTCCTTTTTTTCAAGCCATTCCTGAATTCTACAGCAATGTCTCAAGAATCTCCAGAGACTTAAAATGTTTCTCCACATAAAGCAGACAATACCGTTCCATGATCTGAGACATTTTTTTCAGAACCGCTTCACTGACTGTAAATGTATACAACTTCTCAATCGTGCTGCTCTCTATGTACTGCATAGTATAAAGCGTCGAATTATCCAGCACGATCCCATCCGAAATCATCCCTGCACAATCTGCACAGATCAGACCGCCTTCTCTTGCACTGAACACCATCTTTCCTTCTCGTTTCAGGCAGTGTACGCACTGAAAAACCTGTGGTCCCTCCCCGTTGATGCAAACTGCTTTCAATTCAAAAATACGCCGGATCAACGGGTTTGGAATATGTGGATTGGTCAATGCTTTCATCGTCTGATACAGGAGCTTTAGCATCTCCCGCTCATCATTCTGTTCTTTTGTATAATAATTCGCGAACTCCAGAAAATAAAATCCATAATATGCGCCCATCATATCTTCCCGAAGCTCTGAAAAATAATTTGTGATCTTTACAGACTGGATCGTATGAGAAGACCTCCCCTCATACATGGTAAACTCTCCGAAAGAAAAGGGATTGACTGCACCCACCAGCGGACTGTTTGGTCTTCTGGCCCCTCTGGCAAATGCAGAGATCTTTCCCTGTTCTTTTGTCAGTATCACAACTCGTCTGTCATACTCTCCAACCGGTGCTGTCGAAAGCACCATCCCTGTCAAAACAATCTGATTCACCTGATCTTACTCCTGCCTGTTTCTTCTGTTCTGCCGGACCGTGATCCTCACTGTCCTTTTTCTCTGCCTTATACGAAAGATAATCTGCAATGTGTCCTGTTGTCATAAACTGCTGCCAGTATTCTTCTTTCATCGGTTCACCTCTTTTATTGCTTTCTCATCTGTTCCTTGTTGTACACAATTAGGGTGTCCGATTCTCTTGCAGATATACTATATAAAATCTGCCAAATGCTACATCTCATCCTCATGATACCCGAAATTTTTCATCAGGAAATCACTGTCTCTCCAGTTTTTCTGTACCTTTACCCAAAGCTTCAGATTCACCTTGCAGTCCAGCATCCGCTCGATTTCATACCGTGCTGTACTTCCGATTTTCTTTAACATACTGCCTTGTTTTCCGATGATGATCCCTTTATGAGAATCACGTTCGCAAATGATCGTGGCATCAATATGCATCACTTTGTTCTGCATCTTCATGCGGTCAATAGCCACTGCAATTCCATGAGGGATCTCTTCCTGCAGACAATGCAACGCCTTTTCCCGAATCAGTTCTGCTACGATTTGACGCTCCGGCTGATCTGTAACTGTATCTTCGTCATAAAACTGCGGGCCATATGGAAGATACTTCAGAATCACTTTCACAAGTTCGTCTGTATTGTCTCCATTTCGTGCAGATACCGGAACAATCTCTGCAAAATCATACTCTTTCCGATACGCATCGATAAATAAAAGTACTTCTTCTCTCTTTACCATATCAATCTTGTTGATCACAAGGATAACCGGTGTTTTTACACGTTTGAGCTGTTCTATGATGTGTTTTTCTCCTGCCCCGATAAATGTGGATGGCTCCACCAGCCACAAAACCACATCCACCTCATTTAATGTGCGCTCTGCCACATTGACCATGTATTCTCCCAGCTTATTCTTTGCTTTGTGAATTCCCGGTGTATCTACAAATACAATCTGCCCTTCTTCCGTTGTCAAAACAGTCTGGATTCGATTGCGTGTAGTCTGCGGCTTATTGGATGTAATCGCGATCTTCTGCCCGATCAGCTGGTTCATCAGTGTTGATTTTCCCACATTCGGTCTTCCGATCAGTGTCACAAATCCTGATTTAAAATCATCTCTCATAAATTTTACGTTCTCCTTATCTTGGGTTTCTTAAAACAATGTCTTCACTTCCAGAAACATCTCTTTTTCTTCTTCTATCTTCTCTTCACTTCCAATGACACAGATCTGCTCTGCCTGAAGCATTGCTTCTACTACTTTTGAGAGTGCGCGGATATCTTCCTGTGATGCATGCAGGATCTGACTGCGTTCTGTACGGATCATCTCTTCAGATACATGATTCATATACAGGTTCATAGAGCGTTCTCCCTTTGCAGCAGGATTCATCGGCCGGTCAATATTGCTGATGGTTCCGATGATATATTTTGTCATATCCCGTTCATCGACTGTAAAATTGTTCAGATATTCTACAACACCTTCGTATGTTTCCATTGTTTTTTTCAAATTCGGATCCCTGTAAGAAATCAGATATCCTTCTCCAAGCCGGTTAAAATTACTCATACATCCGTATGCACCGCCTTTGACACGGACATTCTGCCAGAGATAGTCATAACTTAAGATCACTTTCAAAATCCGCAATGCACCATGATACTGTGCACCATGATCGATAAAGTTGCCGACTCTTGCCACATACTGCACTTTTGAAGAAGTTTTAAATCCTTCGTTGCGTTTTTGGCAGTTCAGTATGCACGGTGTTTCTTCCTCATCCAGTTCTGGATACAACGTGTCTTTGATTTCACAAAACGCAGATTCCATCGAAGCAAGCCCCTCTGCTGAAGAAGTATAACTGATCATAACATTATCCACACGGAAAATCTGGCGGGACAGCTGTTTTAAATTTCGGATCAGTTCTGCCTTTTTCTCATCAAAATGTTCTTCGATCTCACGCACCACTTCATAAAATCCGATACCGTCTGTATCATCCTTAAACTTTGATAAAGGTGATCCATAAGACAATGCACGCAGCGCCGCCGTTGTGTGACCAGAAGACTGGAATGACATCTGCAGTCTGGATTTGAGCATCGCCAGAATCTCTTTTAACCGCTTTTCATCATCCAGCTTTGACTCCATCAGAATCTCACGCATCATAGCAAAAAGAATCTTCATCTGCGGATATAATGCTTTTCCTTTGATTTCAAATGTTGCCCGGAATTCTTTTTCTTTTGCTTTTGTCACATCCGGATATAATTCCAGAGACGTTCCGATCCCTCCTGTATGCACATTGATCTCATTGAATAATTCCCCATACTCATAGTGGTTCGTATCAATAATCCCCAGTACACTCTGCAAGATTCCTGTATATGGAAGCAGCTCCTGTGAAACACCGGAAAGATCAAACATAAGAGTGGCATAACCGATCCCGTTTGACTCAATTTCATGATGTATCAGTTTGACACCATCCAGTTCTTTTTCTGTATTATACACCGGTGCGATTTCTTCTGTGATATCCGCTCTGTTTAAAACCGGAATCTTTTCCATATCTTCCTGTGCATCTTCTGTCTCCTGATACTTTGCCAGTTCTTTTGTATCTTCCACCAGTCTGCTGATCTCGTCTTCACTCAGACTTGCTTTGTATGCAGCCAGCTTCTCATCCAACTCTTTGTCCATACGGGCTGTACGGCCTTTTTCCGGCTTTACGATCACAACCGAGCCATGCGTATTGTCCAGTAAATACTTCTGGATCAGATTTTCAAAATAACCTGTAGAAATCTGTGCTTTCAAAAATTCAAAGGTCGGAATTGCCTGCATATGCATAAACGGCTCATTCTCATCATACAGCCAGCTGTCCATGATTTGCAAACCGTACATCAGTCCCTTTGGGAAATTCCCAAAATCAGCTTCCCGGAAACGGAATTCGTGGTAATTGATCCCTGCTTCCAGAGATTTTCTGTCCATTCCATTTTTTACGATCGTCTGCAGCGTCTCTTCAATCACTTGGATGAACGCTTCCTTCTGCTCATAATTTGCATTTTTAGATACAATCGAAAAGATTGGCTGATAGATTCCATTGTCATACGATCCCATAATATCTTTCCCGATTCCTGCGTCCAACAAGGCTTTTTTCAGCGGTGCCCCAGGTGCAGAAAGCAGGGCATAATCCAGAATCTCGAATGCCAGATACAACTTTTCATCCAGACTTGTCCCGATTACTTTATTATAAGAAAGATACGTATTGTCCTCTTCTGATTCCTCACTGGAGATCGAATATTCCATCTCCACTTCTCTTACTTTTTCAAATGGTGTCTGATACCGGATCTCAGAATCTATCTCGATGGCATCAAATGCTGACAGATAATTTTCATCCAGCCATCTTAATTTCTCTTCCATATCCATATCCCCGTAGAGATAGATATAACTGTTGGATGGATGATAGTAAGTTCTGTGGAAATCCAGGAACTGTTCATATGTCAGCTCCGGAATGACATCCGGATCGCCTCCGGACTCATTCGCATAAGACGTATCCGGAAACAGTGAATTCTGAATCACACGGTCAAGTACCCCTTCCGGAGAGGAAAATGCTCCCTTCATCTCATTATAAACCACTCCGTTGTATTCCAGCCTGCCATCTGCATCGTCCAGTTTGTAACTCCACCCTTCCTGCCGGAAAATCTCATCATGTGCATAGATGTTCGGGTAGAATACTGCATCCATGTATACATGCATTAAATTCTGAAAATCTTTGTCATTACAGCTTGCGATCGGATATAATGTCTTATCCGGATAGGTCATGGCATTCAAAAATGTATTCAATGACCCTTTTACCAACTCTACAAACGGATCCTTCACAGGAAAATTTTTCGATCCACACAGTACAGAATGCTCCATAATATGCGGAACTCCTGTGCTGTCCGGAGCCGGCGTACGAAATCCGATCGTAAATACTTTATTCTCATCGTCATTGGCAAACAACAGTACTTTTGCCTGACTCTTTTTATGTTTTAACAAAATCCCTTTTGATTTCAGATCCGACAGCTCTTCTTCACGGATCACTTCATATGCACTCAAATCACAAATACTCATTTTCAATTGCTCCTTATATGTTCTGTAATCACATCCCTTACCGGCAACATCTGCCTGTATTACAGGGTATACAGGCATTATAACATCATCTTTCAAAGTTTAAAAGGGGCGAAGATGGAAATCCATCCGCCCCATATTTTCTCTGACTTGCTTTTATACTTTCTCTACTTTTGCAGTTGCCACGATATCCACACCCGTCTCTGCCACATTCTCCAGAATGATTTCTCCGATTTCAACCGGAGCTTCTGCACGCACATGCTGAAGCTTACGAACGCATTCCATGATTTTGTCTTTTGGAATTTCCTGTTTTGTTTTTACAGAAACACGGCCGGATGCACCTCCTGTCACCGGTACAGTTGTCGTCACAATACGAACCGGATGTAAAACCTCTGTTCTTGCATATTTTTCACCTCTTGGACAGCTATTTCCCTGAATCTCCATAACTGCCCCGTTTTCTATCTTTATCGTAATCTGACATCCCAAAGGACAGCAGATACATGTCAATTCTTTTCCTTCCATTCTTCTCATTCCTCCATCTGCAGTCTGATTTCTTTTATTTCTCCGACCCTTTCAAGCACATTCTCCGGAATCAGAATCTGTTCCATTTCCCCTGGGGCAACAAACTTTTTCTTTTTCTCCACCATCATTTTCCCATTGATAAATAGCTGAATCTTACATCCTGCAAATACCCGACTGACGCGGAAACGGATTTTCATACTGTCTTTGTGTTTTGTATGAATCTGGGACGGCACTGTATAACGAACTCCGCCTTCCGTCTGAATTCGGACAAAACATCCTTCTTCTCCTCTTTCCGACATCCCTGCAGCATATTCTGCGGCTGCTTTTCCTGCCTGTGCTGCCTCTTCTGACACAAAATCTACCAGGTCATGTACATGCAGTACATTCCCACATGCAAAAATCCCCTCCACTTCCGTTTCCAGATTCTCATCCACAAACGGTCCGTTTGTCACTGGATTCAATGCCACCTCTGCCTGTCTGGAAAGTTCATTTTCCGGAAGAAGCCCTACGGACAACAATAGTGTATCACATGCATAAAATTCTTCGGTTCCCGGGATTGGCTTTGCCTGTGCGTCAACCTGCGCAAGCGTAACTCCTTCCACTCGCTTCTTTCCATGTATTTTTACAACGGTATGGCTGAGTTTCAACGGAATCTCATAATCCTCCAGACACTGTACAATATTTCGTTTTAACCCGCCGGAGTAAGGCATCAATTCTGCAACGACATTGACATGTGCACCCTCCAATGTCATCCTTCGTGCCATGATCAGTCCAATGTCACCGGATCCAAGAATCACAACTTCTTTTCCCGGAAGACAGCCTTCTATATTCACCAGCCGCTGTGCAGTTCCTGCCGTATAAATTCCTGCCGGACGATATCCCGGAATATTCAAAGCCCCTCTTGGGCGCTCTCTGCATCCCATGGCAAGTATCACTGCACCCGCCTGAATCTGATAAACGCCTTTTTCGCTGCTCATGGCTGTAACCTTGCGCTCTTTTGTAATATCCATCACCATCGTATTGAGCCTGTATTCAATCTCATGCGTTTCCACTTGTTCGACAAATCGTGCGGCATATTCCGGTCCTGTCAGTTCTTCTTTGAATGTATGCAGCCCGAATCCATTGTGAATACACTGATTTAAGATCCCACCCAGACGCTCATCCCGCTCCAGGATCAGAATCTTTTCTGCACCTGCATTTCTCGCTGACACTGCTGCTGCCAGTCCTGCCGGACCACCACCGATTATTACAATTTCATATCTCTCCATCTTAATTCCTCCTCAGGATCATCTCGGAACCTGCTCCGTTTTTTGTGATCTCTTCCTGTTTTTTCTTTAACTCACGTTCCAGAATTTCCATGGTCTTCGGTGTGCAAAAACCTGCCTGACATCTGCCCATTCCTGCTCTTGTCCTGCGCTTGATACCATCCAGTGTAGTCGCTCCAAGAGGCCTGTGAATCGCATCCAGGATTTCTCCTTCCGAAATCATCTCACATCGACATACAATTCTTCCATATGCCGGATTTTGTCTGATCTGTTCATTTCTCTGTTCCTCTGTCAGATCAGCCGGGTTTAAGATTCCTTTCCGTGTTCCGTCAAAGGAAGGATTTTCCTTCAAATGCAGGATATCCTTTACAAGCGCAGCTACCCGCTTTCCAATCGCAGGTGCACTTGTCAGTCCCGGTGATTCAATTCCGGCACAGTCAATAAATCCGGGGGCATCTGTTACTTCTTCAATAATAAATTCATGCCCTGCTTCATGTGCACGAAGTCCTGCAAACCCAGTGATCACTTGCCGAAACGGAATATTTTTCACACTGCGCTGTGCCTTTTGACGAATTTCCTCCATTCCCTGCATCGTTGTATCCGTTCCCTCTTTGTCTTCCTGATCGGTTGCTGTTGGTCCCACCAGAAGATTTCCATGTACAGTAGGTGTCACAAGCACCCCTTTCCCAAATTTCCCGGGCAGTGTAAAAACAGTATGACTGACATGTTCTCCTGCTGTCTTATCCAACAGGAAATACTCCCCTTTCCGTGGCGTAATCGTCAGCTTCTTTTTGCTGACCATATTATGGAACGCATCCGCATACACTCCGGCTGCATTTACGATTACTTTCGCTTCATATACCATATCCTGTGTACAGATCCGATAGCCGCCTTCCACTCTTCGTTCTATTTTTTTTACTTCCTCATCCATGAAAAATTCGACCCCGTTCTGCGCAGCATTTTCTGCCAGAGCAATATTGAGCCCGAACGGACAGACAATTCCTCCCGTAGGGGCATACAGTGCGGCTACTGCCTCATCTGAAATATTGGGCTCCATTCCTTTTAAAGTTTCTCTGTCCAGAATCTGCAGCCCTTCCACTCCATTTCGCATGCCGCGCCCTTTGAGCTGTTCTAATCGTTCCAGCTCATTTTCATTCGTACAGACCACAAGAGATCCATTCCTTTTATAAGAAAAATCCAGTTCTTTTGAAAGATTTTCCATCATTTTACTGCCTTCTACATTCAGTTTTGCCATCAAAGAGCCTTCTTCTGCATCAAATCCTGCATGAACAATCCCACTGTTTGCTTTGGATGTTCCACAACAGACATCTGTTTCTTTTTCCAGGACGCAAAATGTTCCCTGATAACGGGACAGCTCCCTTGCAATTGCAGAACCACTGACTCCTGCTCCGATTATAATCACATCATACATTTAAATTCCTCCCATACAACCAAAAAGAGTCTGACAAACAACACACCTTTCGATGTGCTATCTGCCAGACTCTCTTCTCATTGGCTTTTCTATTCTCTTATACTTACTATATACCTTTTTCCTGGATATTGACAAGTACTTTTTTCATTACGGCTCCTCTTTTGCCCATCCGTGTGCGTACTTCACAGCCTTTTTCCATCCTTTTAACATCTCCTGCCGCTTTTCATTTTCAATTTCAGGCTGAAATACTCTGTCAATTGCCCAGTTTTGTTTCACCTCTTCTTTGTCTTTCCAGTACCCCACTGCCAGCCCTGCCAGATAGGCAGCTCCCATTGCCGTGGTCTCCACACATCTCGGACGATGTACGGGTGCCTGGCTGATATCTGCCTGTGTCTGCATCAGAAAGTTATTGGCGCTTGCCCCTCCGTCCACTTTCAGCGCAGACAGAAAAATTCCCGAATCAGCCTCCATCGCTTCCAACACATCATTTACCTGATATGCAAGTGATTCCAGCGTCGCGCGAATGATATGATCTTTGTTGACGCCCCGCGTCAGTCCGACGATCGTCCCTCTTGCATACTGATCCCAATAAGGTGCTCCAAGTCCTGTAAATGCGGGAACTACATAACATCCATTGGTATCCTCAACCTTCTGTGCCAGATATTCCGTGTCTGATGCAGAGTCAATCAGGCGCAGCTCATCCCGCAGCCACTGAATTGCAGCCCCCGCAACAAATACCGAACCCTCCAGGGCATAATTAACGGTTCCATCCAGCCCCCATGCGATCGTTGTCACCAGTCCATTTTTCGAAAAAACAGGTTTCTCCCCTGTATTCATCAGCAAAAAGCAGCCTGTCCCATATGTATTTTTTGCTTCTCCTTCTTCGAAACAAGTCTGTCCAAATAAGGCTGCCTGCTGATCTCCCGCTGCCCCCGCAATCGGAATCCTTCCCCCAAAGAACGTTGGATCTGTCTCGCCGTAAAGATCACTGCACGGCTTTGCCTGCGGCAACATACATTTTGGAATTTCCAGTTCTTTCAAAATTTCATCGTCCCACTCCAACGTATTAATATTAAACAACATCGTCCGGGAAGCATTGGAATAATCCGTTACATGAACTGCCCCCTTTGTCAGTTTCCAGATCAGCCAGGTCTCCACGGTTCCAAATAGTAATTCCCCCCGTTTTGCCCGTTCTCTTGCTCCTTCCACATGATCTAAAATCCACTTCACTTTTGTCCCGGAAAAATAGGCGTCGATCACAAGCCCCGTCTTCTTCTGAAACAGCTCTGTCAATCCTTTTTCCTTCAGACTGTCACAATATTCTGAAGTTCTCCTGCACTGCCATACGATCGCATTGTACACAGGTTTTCCTGTGTTTTTATCCCAGACGATAGCGGTCTCTCTCTGATTGGTGATGCCGATTGCTGCAATGTCACAGGCAGAGACGTGGATTTCATTCATCGCCTGTCTTGCTACTGCAAGCTGAGTAGACCAGATTTCCCTCGGATCATGCTCCACCCATCCCGGTTTCGGAAAATACTGCGTAAACTCTTTCTGTGCCATACTGCAGATTTCCCCTTTTTCATTGAATAAAATACACCTGTTGCTGGTCGTTCCAGCATCCAGTGCCATGATATATTTTGCCATGTTTTCTGCCTCCCTTTATAATTTCCAGACATCCTGATTTGTAGTAGACACTGCGATTGCACCTGCGCAAAGCGCTGCGATCACGTCCTCTTTTTCCGTAATGAGCCCTCCCGCGATCATAGGAATCCGACTCACTTTTGCAATTTTTTGAAGCACCTTTGGCATGACTCCTGGGAGCACTTCGATAAAATCCGGTCGTGATGTACCGCACTGTGTCTGCAGATTCTCAATATTTTTCAATGCCAGAGAATCAATGACAAAAAATCGGAGCACGGCAAAAATTCCCAGTTCTTTTGCCCGCCTTACCAGTGCCGGTTTTGTTGTGATGATTCCGTCTGCCTTCGTCTGACTTCGGATAAACTCCACCGATACTTCTTTTGTGCTGAGTCCCGCAATCAGATCGATATGTACCAGAGCTTTTTTCCCAGACTCTTTGATTTTTTCCACAATCTTCGGAATCGTACAGATATCCCCATAGAGCACAAAAATCACCTGAATTTCTTCCATTTCTACTGCTGTCTGCAATCCGTCATCATTCTTCACTGCTGCAATCACCGGATTTGTTTCCACTGCGTCATAAAACTCCTGATTCATCGCTCACCTCTCCATGTCTTTCTTTTTTCTTATTTTAACACTCTTATCACGAAAACGCAACATGATGTCTATTATAAAAGGAGCATTGCACCTGGCAACACTCCTCTTTTTATTTTCTATGCTGTTTTACACTTCTTTTTTCTTCTCATCTGTCCGCTTTTTTCTACAGCGCAATGCCATAACAAGACTTACAACTGTCATTGCTCCCATTCCTGCACATACCACATACAGAGCGGTCTGCCACCATGGAGTTACTGCTACAACCTGCTGATTGGCACTGAGTCCGTTCATTGCATTACTGTTTGCCACAGTATATAAAATTCTGTGGGTTGCCTGACGCATTGCCTGCACAATGTCCGGATCATTCTTATACAGTTTGTTCAGGTCATTTGTCCATGACATAGAAGAACTGTCCCAACAATCTGTTCCTGCAAGCAATCCTCTTGCTACATCAAATGTTTTCATATACAGTCCATAACTTTCAAACTGTGCATTTCCGGAGAAGTCTGTAAGACCAAATCCTTTCATTCCCCATTCACCGCGCAGTACATTTGTCATAAGACCTTCATGTCCACCACTCCATACTACACCCAGACGTGCAAAAGAGTTCATTACATTCATCGCGCCACCGTCTACAATCGCCATCTCAAATGGTTCCAAATACACTTCACGGATAGACTGCTCATTTGCCCATGTTGAAATACAACGACACGCTGTTTCACTGTCATTCAGTACAAAATGTTTGATATATACATAGACACCTTTTGACTGAATTCCTTTTACCTCTGCTGCTGCAATTGCACCAGAGAGGAAACTATCTTCCGAATAATATTCAAAATTACGTCCTGCATATGCATTTCTGTGGATATTCATCGCCGGACCGTAAAGTCCTGATGCACCTAAATCCAACACATCGTTTCCAAGTGCTTTTCCAAGTTCTTCCATCAGATCTACATTATAGGTTGCAGCCATGATATTCTCATCTGCATACGCTGTGTGACATTCTGATACTCCCGTCAGATTTTGTGTGAATCCCTGCGGACCGTTGTCATCTACCGTTGCCGGTTTTGACACACTTGGAACAACTGCTGTATTGTGATATCCCTGTCCGATCAATGTCGCCATTTCATCGAATGTTACCTGATCCAGTAAGTCTTCCCATGCTGGATCATCATATTCTTTTCCAATCATCATGGCAAGTGTCAGACCATTGTCCGCACCCATTGTCGGCATTTTTGTATCCGAACCATCAATACCTTCATAGGTCTGATAATCATGCAATCCATCTGCAAACATCTCTTCTGTTGCTTCAATTTCCATTGTTTCTGGCCATGTGCCTGTCCAGTTATTCCGTGACAGATAGGTGATCTCATAACCATACTGACTCAAATCTGCACTTTCAAACTGATTGGTGATCGCTTCTCCGGTTGCTCTTGATACGGAATATGTCTCTGTGTCAAGTTCTTTATTATTGTATTGATAGGTAAGCTCAACGTTTCCGTCTTCTGTCATACCGTCTGCTTTTGTATAACCTTTTGCAGCTAATACGTTATTGACTGCATCGTGTGCATTCTTTGCAGCTGTCAGATAATAGTCCCCTGCATCCAGAATATATGTTTTTGCACCATTCTCATCATAGCAGGCCAGTTCTTCCCGCAGAACATTGACTGTTACAATCTCAGATGCACCTGGATCCAGAATTTCTGTTTTATCAAATCCACACAATTCTACAGACGCTTTTTCAATTCCATTTTCTTTGTCATACTCTGTATAAGGAGACTGGAAGTAAATCTGTACCACTTCTTTTCCTGCTACATCCCCAACATTGGTCACCTTTACAGAAACTTCAAAACTATCAGTTTCTTTGTTGTACTCTGTCTTAAAATCGGAATATTCAAACTCTGTATAACTGAGTCCATATCCAAATGGATATGCTACTGTATCACTATAATTATAATCTCCGACATTTTCTGTTCCCATGACCACGTCTTCATAACGTGTTTCATAATAACGATATCCTACATAAATCCCTTCCTGGTATGTAATGTAGTGATGATTTCCGTCTAACTGTCCATTTGCTACGCTGTACCATTTTTCTTTATCATCTGGATCATAGTTGGTATAATCGCTTCCATAAATTCCAACCATCGCCGGTGCTGTCGTATTGTCATAGCAGTATGTGTCTACCAATCTTCCGCTTGGATTTGCATTCCCTGTCAGAATGTCTGCAACACCATTTAATCCCCATCCGCCTGTGTAACCGATCCACAGTACGGCATCAACGCCATATTCTTCATTTTCGATAAAATCACATTCTAATGCATTTGTGGAGTTGATCAAAACAATGACATTTTCAAAATTGTCCTTTGCCATCTTCAACATATCCTGCTCTTCTTTGGTCAGAGACAGCACATTTTCCCCGTCTTTGAAGTTCTCTGATGCCAGATCTGCACCTTCTCCTGAAATACGTGAGATCGTTACGATTGCCGCATCATTATACTGAGCAAAGCTGGATGTAACATCACTTGTATATGCGCTGACCGGCACCTCGTTGATATGCCATCCGGCACGTCCTGACTGATTTTCCTGGTTTGCCGCTTTTCCCGGTGTACGCACATAGTCTTTTCCTGCACCTTTTGTGTAGAAATCCCACAATGCACCATTGACCGAAATGCCTCTGCTCTCCAATGCTTCTTTCAAAGTCGGAGCGTTGGATGTATCAATGTCTGCCGCACCGGTACCACATGTAACCATATCCACACTGGAATGACTCAATGTGCTTACTTTCGCATCCTTTTTCAGTGGCAGCACCCCATTATTTTTCAGCAGTACAGAACCTTCTGCATGCAGCTGCTCTGCGACTTTTCTTCCGTTCTCTTCCAGTTCTTCCTCGGAATCGAAATCGGATTCAAAATACGTGGTATCCTCTTTCCCGTTTCCTTTGTCTACAATTTTATAGGTATCTGTTTTCAGGAAAATATTAATTGCCTGTCCTGCAGATAATGCAATGTTGGTTCCAATAATACTGACAGCGGTCAGTATTGCAAATACTGCAGTAAGTATCGACCACTTTTTTACACCTGATCCTTTTTTCTTATTCTTGTCTTTCATAATTTTCCCCTTTCTGGATAGTATTTTTTCGCCGTTCACTGTATTTATGACTGTCTG
>ERZ1106969.903-NODE-903-length-25470-cov-16.493685_pt1 | contig 25470 bp, 19 predicted proteins | sample MGYA00403685_ERZ1106969 | MGnify/ENA primary metagenome ERZ1106969 (study PRJEB35170, sample SAMEA104062416) | human gut metagenome | biome: human gut; feature: human-associated habitat; material: faeces | place: Denmark | collected 2012-05-18 ... | reverse complement strand
GTATGGCAAAAGCTCAGACAGAGGAAGAATTAGCAGTTAAGGTTGGATACTGGCACAACTTCAGATTCAACCCGGCAGCAGAAGGAAACAAGTTCTCACTTGATTCTAAAGCTCCGAGCATGGAAGATTATCAGGCATTCCTTGACGGCGAGGTTCGTTACAACTCTCTGAAACGTCAGAATCCTGAAAAAGCTGCTAGACTGTTTGCTAAGAATGAGGCAGAGGCTAAAGCTAGATTTGAATATCTGCAGAAGCTGATCGCTCTTCATAGTGCAGAATAATTTTTCCGCTTTTTGAACGATTGATAAATAATTATATAAAATAAATAGATAGAGCTATTTATGGTGTCCAGACGATATATGGGCCGCGGTACTTTGGTGCCGCGGCTTTTTTTATCTTAGTAAGGGACGTCTGGAAATAGAAAAAGATCTGGGGCTCAGCCTCGGAACCATTGTATTTCTAAGCATTTGGAAAGCCGCTAAAAGCATTCAGAAATAGCTCAAACTCGCTTCGCTCAGACAGTGAGCGATTTCTGAATAACGCGTCTTCCCAAATACTAAGAACTACAATGAACCCTCAAATTCGCCCCAGATTTTTTTCTATTTCCAGACTGATATTGACTAATGCTGAAGAATATGAAGGTTTTTAATATATATTTCGTTATAGATAGATGTAAACATGAAAATAAATCAAGATTTGACAATGAGGATATATTTCACTATAATCATTGAGAACTTGAAAGTGAATTATAAAATGGTTTAGAAACCGAAAGGGATATTATGAGAAGATTTGTTACAAGAGAAAGCAAAAAGGATTTCTACATATTATATACACTTGTATTTGGTATCATATCTTTTTTTATCTATTATCAGTTCGCAGGTAATGGGAAGTCTCTGGTGTGGAGTCATGACGGGATTCCGCAGCATTTGAATTCTCTGGCATATTATGGACGTTATCTGCGAAAGGCACTGTATACGATTTTTGTCGAGCATAAGTTAGAGCTTCCAATGTGGGATATGAATATTGGCTATGGATCAGATATCCTTACAACGCTACATTATTATGTAATCGGTGATCCGCTGACATTATTATCAGTGTTTGTGCCTGCTGATAAAACGGAGATTTTGTATGAAGTGCTGATCTTTCTGAGAATTTATCTTGCAGGAATTTCGTTTAGTATTTTTTGTTTTTATCATAAGAATCCAAAACAGGCAACTTTCATGGGAACTTTGATTTATATTTTTGCAGGATGGACGATCTATGCTGCAATGAAACATCCGTATTTTTCTAATCCTATGATCTACCTGCCGCTGGTTCTGATGGGAATTGATAAGATTTATAAGAAAGAGAAGCCATGGCTGTTTATCTGGGCAACTGCAATATCTGCCATGTCGAATTTCTATTTCTTTTATATGATCTGTATTTTCATGTTTATTTATGCGGCATTTCGCTATTTTGGTATTTTCAGTAAGCGGAGCGTAAAAGATGTATTCATCTGGCTGCTGAAATTTATCGGTTATTATGCGGTGGCATTGATGATTGCGGCAGTGATTTTTTTGCCGGTAATTATGACGCTTTTTGGAACAGATAGATTTCAGGCAGAGAACTATGTGCCACTGTTATACGATAAGATCTATTATGAGAAATATCTGGGAAATCTGATTGGCGAAAATATGATTCAGTGGGGGGTTGCCGGATACTCTGCGGTTGCCATGGCAGGCGTGTTTGTGCTTTTTTCTAAGAAAAAGAAATATCTGGGTCTTAAATGGGGATTTGCGCTGCTGAATCTGTTTTTGCTGGTTCCTTTTGCCGGACATGTGCTGAATGGTTTCTCTTATGTGTCAAACCGCTGGATATGGGCGTATGGGATGATGATCGCTTATATTTTTGTGAAAGCTTATCCGGAGCTCTTTACGCTGACAGTAAAGGAAAAGAAAAAGATATTTATCATGGTTGTGGTTTATTGTGCGCTGGCATTATTTGCAAAAGCGGCAAGGACACAGAGAAATATGGCGGGAGTGCTGGTGCTGGTACTTGCTGTATTTACTGTGACCTCTTTTGGTAATATTTTTCTTCAGGGAAAGTATATGTGTGGTTTGCTCAGTGCATTGCTTGTGGTAAGTATTCTGCTGAATGTTTCCTATCAATATTCTTATGAAAAGGATTATCTGTCAGAGTTTGCAACAGCAGAGGAAGCGGTAGATAAACTGGAATCAAATACGGACAAAGCAGTGCTGGAAACGGGAGATGAGGGAGTTTACCGTTATGATCAGTATGGGGCACTTCCTTATGATAATACTTCTATGTATATGGGAACTAACAGTACAGCATATTATTTCAGCCTTGCAAATAGCAGCATCAGTGATTTCTTTAGTGAGATGTACCTGAACACACCCTGGGAGCAGCATTATGAGAATCTGGATGGCAGAACCATTCTGGACAGACTGGCTTCTGTAAAATATTTTGTAATCAATGGCGATAATTACCGTTACCTTTCTTATGGATACAATAAAGAAAAAGGTTCTGCAGGAAGCGGAAATGGAGAAAGCAGGGCATATGAGAATGAGAATGCACTGCCATTGGGATATACCTATGACAGTTATATTCCGGAAACAAAATATAAAGAGATGGATGTTGTAAAGAAACAGCAGGCTCTGATGGATGGTGTAGTACTTGAAAACAGTACGCTTCCCACAGCATCTACCTATTTTGATGATGAAAATATCCAGTATCGTATGGAGACTGGGGATGGATGTACACTTTCGGATGGGAAAATTAAAGTAACAAAAGAGGGAGCTCAGCTCAAACTTGTTTTTCATGGGCTGACTGATAGTGAGAATTATCTGATTGCAGATAATCTGGATTATGATAGTCTTTCTCCACGGGAACTGGTAAGTAAGAGCAAATGGGAAAAGATGTTTGATTATGACAGAAACAAAGTTTTAGATGAGGACAGTCAGTGGCGTTACTGGAAGGAGTCGAAAGAAGCAGCAATGTCTGTTGAGGCAAACGATATTACAAAGACTATGAAGATATTCACTGACAAATATAACGCATACAGCGGACGACACGATTTTCTTTGCAATATGGGATATTCCAGAACAGGGCTTCGCACTATGACCATTACCTTTGCAAATACCGGTGTTTATACTTATGACAAATTGAGAGTTGTCAGTCAGCCAGTCAAGGGAATTGAAGAAAAAACTGAAAAACTTGGCCAGGAAACTCTTGAGAATGTAGCAATGGGAACTAATGAGATTACAGGAAATATTACAGTGTCAAAGAAGAAGGCGCTTGTGCTGTCTCTTCCATACAGCCAGGGATTTACTGCATATGTGGATGGAAAAGAGACGAAGCTGCAGAAAGCAAATACCATGTTTATGGCACTGGAACTGGAGCCGGGTGAGCATGAAATCCGCCTGACATACTGTACTCCATACCTGAAACCCGGAATGATACTCAGTGTTGCCGGACTGGTCATATACATGATCATGGTATTAGTTAGGAGAAGAACCAGAACTGCATAATTGCTGTGCAATGGTGAAATGTGATGGCGGGAATCGTGAACAGTAACACTGCACAAAAATAGAGAGCATTTGTTGGAATTTAATTACAGCAGTACAATGGACATTTCTGTAAATTTGTGTATAATTAAACAGGAAATATGCAGTTATTTGGTTATGAGCAGGCAGCGAATGCGAATTGTGAATATTTTTTGACTGCATCTGAGGCAATAAGAAGATGAAAAATGCTGTCAGGATTGTGACAGCTGAAGATGAGGAATGACATCATGAGTAAATTATCAGTGGTACTTCCGGCGTATAACGAAGAGCTTATGGTAGGAAAAACCTGCCGCGTACTTGCACAGGTTCTGACGGAAGCGCAGATTCCTTATGAACTGGTGGTGGTGAACGATGGTTCCGGCGACCGGACATGGGAAGAGATTCAGAAAGCAGGAGAAAAGGATGCGAATGTAACCGGTGTTCTTTTTTCCAGAAATTTTGGAAAAGAAGCAGCGATCTTTGCCGGACTTGCGCAGGCCGGCGGCGATGTAGTGGCTGTGATGGATTGCGATTTGCAGCATCCTCCGCAGACGCTTATCGAAATGTACAGATTATGGCAGGAAGGTTATGAAGTGATTGAAGGTGTGAAATCTGACAGAGGGAAAGAGGGATTTCTGCATAAAGAGTGTGCCGGATTTTTTTATGACATCATGTCTAAAGCTACGAAAGTGAATATGAAAGACGCATCGGATTTCAAAATGTTAGACCGAAAAGCGGTAGATAGTATCCTGTCTATGCCTGAAAGAAATATGTTTTTCCGTGCGACTTCTTCATGGGTGGGATATAAGACTACCAGCGTGGAATTCGAGGTTCAGGAAAGAGAAGCGGGTGTTTCTAAATGGTCTCCGTGGGCACTGGTGAAATATGCTTTTACTAATATCGTGGCATTTACTACATTTCCTTTGCAGTTTGTTACTATTACAGGGGTAATGTGTTTTGTATGTTCATTAATTCTAATGATTTATTCTTTGGTGCAGTATTTTGCTGGTTCTGCAGTGGAAGGATATACAACACTTTTGATGGTCCTGCTGTTGGTGGGAAGCGCCATGATGATTAGTCTGGGGATTATAGGATATTATATCTCTAAAATCTATGAAGAAGTAAAACGCAGACCAAGATATATTATTTCCAAGGTTATCAGAAATGGTGACAAACAGGAAAGATAGAATAAGACAGAGGAAGAAAAAGAATTATTATGAAACAATGGATCAGAAAAATGTATGAGAGTTCCGTGATTCGTTACATTTTCTTCGGCGGATGTACAACGATGGTTAATCTGGTCAGCTTTTTCATACTGAGAAAGCTGAATGTGGAGCTGAACATTGCCAATATTATTTCTATTATAGTGGCAATTCTGTTTGCTTATATAGTAAATTCAAAGTATGTATTTCAGGATAAATGTGAGACACTGAGAGATCATATCCAGCCTTTCTGTAAATTTATCAGTGCCAGGCTGGTTACGATGGTGATCGAGGTCGGAGGAGTATGGCTGCTGGTATCTGTAATGGGAATGAACGACATGATCGGGAAATTTCTGACACAGTTTATTGTGTTGATCTTAAATTACATATTCAGTAAATTTTTTGTATTTACAACGGGTAAATCAAAATAAAAAACTTTTCAGGAAAAGAAAATGAACAGAGTAAATAATAAATAAACAGATGAAAAGAGAGGTAGAACTCATGACACTGGAAGAAATTATTGCAAATATTGGACCGCTGGATCAGAGTGCAATGAACATTGCACAGAAAAGATGGGATAGTATTGCGAAACCCTTGCATTCTCTTGGAAAGCTGGAGACACTGCTGATTCAGATCGCAGGGATCACAAAAGATGCAGATATCGATCTTTCTAAAAGGGGACTGATCGCTATGTGTGCAGATAACGGCGTGGTAGAAGAGGGTGTGACACAGACTGGGCAGGAGGTGACAGCTATCGTAGCTGAGAATTTCCTGAAGTATGATACATCTGTCGGTGTGATGTGTAAGCAGAGTCATACTGAGATTTTTCCAGTGGATATGGGGATGGTGACGGATACAAAAGTCCGCACAGATCATAAGGTTGCTTATGGTACACAGAATATGACAAAAGGACCTGCAATGACCAGAGATCAGGCTGTAAAGGGAATTGAAGGCGGAATTGCAATGGTAAAGGAACTGAAGGATAAAGGATATAAGATTCTTGCAACCGGAGAAATGGGAATCGGAAATACTACTACCAGCAGTGCAGTGGCTTCTGTGCTGTTAAATCAGCCGGTAGAAGAGATGACTGGACGTGGGGCAGGACTGACAAGTGAGGGACTGATTCGCAAGATCCGGGCGATTAAGAAAGCAATTGAACTGAACCGGCCGGATCCGTCAGATGCTGTTGATGTTCTGGCGAAGGTTGGTGGCCTGGATATTGCGGGAATGGCTGGTGTATTTCTGGGCGGTGCTGTTTATCGTATTCCGGTTGTGATGGATGGTTTTATTTCCTGTGTTTCTGCACTGATCGCAATGCAGATCTGTCCGGCGGCAGGGGACTACATTATTGCATCCCATGTATCCAGGGAACCGGCTGCACATTTGATCCTGGAGCATATGAATAAAGAGGCAATTCTTCATGCAGATATGTGCCTGGGTGAGGGAACCGGAGCTGTTGCATTGTTTCCGATTCTTGATTTTGCAGCAGCAGTTTACAGTTCTATGAGTACCTTTGATGATATTCATGTGGAACAGTATGAGGAATTGAAATAAGGAATGAAATCATGTTAATACTTGTGACGGGAGGAAGCGGAAGCGGAAAATCTGCTTTTGCGGAAGATAAGGTGCTTTCTTTTGGAACAGCACAGAGAATCTATATAGCCACTATGCATCCCTTTGATAATGAGAGTTACAAAAGAATTGATAGACACCGGGAGATGCGGGCTGGAAAAGGTTTTGAGACTATAGAGTGCTATACAGGGCTTAAGGATGTGGTTTTGCCGGAGGGATGTGTAGTACTGCTGGAATGCATGTCAAATCTGGTGGCAAATGAAATGTTTGAAGAGCAGGGTGCTCATGAACAGACTGTTCAGACAATTATGGCAGGAATTGAAAATCTGCTTCGTCAGGCCGCTCATGTAGTGATCGTGACTAATGAAATTTTTTCAGATGCGCCAGCGTTTGAAAGAGAGATGAATACCTATCTGAAATATCTGGGAAGGATAAACCGGGAGATCGCGAAAAAGGCCGATGAAGTGACTGAGGTTGTGTATGGGATTCCCGTGTATCATAAAGCAGATAAGAATAATGATTAATAATATGAAAAAGAGGAAGCATAAATGAAATCTCTGTGGAATAATTTTAAGGTGGCATTTGCTATGTTTTCCAAGATTCCGATGCCCCGTGCAGACTGGACAAAGGAAAATATGAAATATATGTTTTGTTTCTTTCCGTTTATAGGAACTGTGATCGGAGCATTAACAATGTTGGCGGCATATGCGGGACTTTATTTTGGTTATCAGCCCGGATTTGTGACAGCAGTACTGGTGCTTATGCCAGTATTTGTCACAGGCGGGATACATGTGGATGGTCTGTTGGATACATCGGATGCACTCAGTTCCTGGCAGGAGAGATCCAGAAGACTGGAAATTCTGAAGGACTCTCATGCAGGAGCGTTTGCGGTGATCACTGCAGCTGTATATTTTGTCACATGGTATGGGGCATATGATCAGCTATACACATCTGAGAATATAAAAGCAATCGGAATCATGAGCTTGGGATTTATGGTTTCCAGATGCCTTTCCGGAATTGGTGTGATTACATTTCCGAAAGCAAAAGCGGACGGCACGGTAGCAGAATTTTCCAGAAATTCTTCAGACGTAATTTCCAGAAATGTACTGATTGTGTATCTGGTCTTTCTGGCTGCTGCTATGGTCTGGGTGCAACCTGTATGGGGAATTGCAGCTTTTGCAGGGGCACTGGTGATTTTTGTGTATTATCATCATATTGCCATGAAATACTTCGGAGGAACGACCGGAGATATTTCCGGATTCTTTTTGTGTATCTGTGAAGTGGGAATGGCAGTGATCCTTGCGGTGGTTTCTAATCTGTATATAAGGTAAGAGGAATAAAAAATGGAAATGATAATCGGCGGTGCATATCAGGGAAAAACTGATTATGCAAAAGAAAAATATCCGGAACTGGGCTGGATCGACGGTGCGTATGCAGCAGAAGATGATCTGATGATTGCGCAGGGAGTATATAATTTTCATGAATACATCCGCGAAGAATTAAAGAGATGCGGGGATGTATCAGAACTTGCTGAGAGGCTTATCAGTCAGAATCCGAAACTTGTGATCGTTTCCCAGGAAGTAGGATACGGAGTTGTACCTGTGGATGCTTTTGACAGAAAGTACAGAGAGGCCGTAGGACGTGTATGCACAAAGCTGGCAGCATATAGTCAGAAGGTAACACGGGTAGTATGCGGGATTGGAACGGTGATCAAAGATGCTTAGGTTATGGCTCATAAGACATGGAAAAACAGAGGGAAACAAGCTTGCACGTTATATTGGGACAACAGATGAACCATTGTGCCAGGAGGGGATTGACTTTCTGAATAAGATGGACTATCCTAAAATACATGATATTTATGTCAGTCCGCTGAAGCGATGTGTGCAAACTGCAGAGATCCTTTTTTCGGGAGAACCGGTACATATTATCGATGAACTGGCTGAATGTGATTTCGGTGAGTTTGAGAATAAGAATTACAAAGAACTGAATGGAAATCCGAAATATCAGGAGTGGATTGACAGTAACGGTACACTTCCTTTTCCGGGAGGAGAGAGCAGAGAAGCATTTAAGCTTAGAAACCTGAGGGGATTTGACAAGGCAGTGGCCGGATGTATTCGTAATCATGCAGCAGAGGCTGCACTAGTGGTTCATGGCGGTACGATTATGAATATTATGGAAGAATATGCGGATATTCAGAAACCATTTTATGAGTGGCATGTTAAGAATGGCGGCGGCTATGAAGTGGAACTGGATGAACGGATGTGGCAGAACGGGAGAAAGCAGTTAAGTGTAAAAACGTCCATTATGGAAGGATAAAACCAGAGCTGCAGTAAAAAAATATTAAAGCCAAACTGCGGAGCAGTTATTTGGTTATGAACAAGTAGCGAAGCGGATGATTTTATCCGCTTGACATTTTAGAAAATGTAGAGTTCTGAAAAGATTTTTCATATGATATTATAAAAGAAGCTGTTCTAAACAAAAAAGAGAGAACGAAGAGGTTCCGCATGAGGCGTGAATGCTTTGTTCTCTTTTTTAGTTGTGTTTTTCAAAAAAGTAAGTAGCTATTTTTATGAACAGTTTATAAGAAATTTTTGGATGAAATATCTGAATAAATGATGAAAATTCTCTGTAAAACCCAAGAAACTTTGCTGAAGTAATATTGCAAAACCTAAAAAAAATTGGAAAAACCAAAAAGTTTTTGTTATTTCACTTGCATTATACAGAGAAATATGATACAGTATTTATATAAAATTCCTAAACAATAGGTGAAAAGCAATAGTGAATTGGTAATTTTTAACAAGCAAAAGGAGGAACTATATGCTGGTAATTGGTAATGGAAGAATGATCACACGGGACGCATCCAACCCATTCATGGAGAATGGTGCTGTAGCAATGGATGGTAACACCATAGTAATGGTGGGGGTAACTGAAGAAGTAAAGAAAGCTTATCCAGATGCTGAGTTTATTGATGCAAAGGGTGGGGTTATCATGCCGGCATTTATTAATGCCCATGAGCATATCTACAGCTCCTTCGCAAGAGGATTAAGCATTAACGGATATAATCCAAAAGGATTTCTGGATATTCTTGACGGATTATGGTGGACAGTTGACCGTCATCTGACACTGGAACAGACAAAGCTTTCCGCATATGCAACATACATTGATTCTATTAAGAATGGTGTAACCACAGTATTTGACCATCATGCAAGTTTTGGACATATTACAGGTTCCCTTAATGCTATCGAAGAAGCAGCAAAGGACTTGGGAGTACGTACATGTCTCTGCTATGAGATTTCTGACCGTGACGGAATGGAGAAATCAAAAGAATCTGTAATGGAGAATGTGAACTTTATCAAACATGCACTTGCAGATGACAGCGATATGATCGCCGGAATGATGGGTATGCATGCATCCTTTACAATCTCTGATGAGACAATGGCCCTCTGCAATGAACTGAAGCCGGAAGGCGTTGGATATCACATCCATGTAGCAGAAGGCATCTATGATCTTCATCAGTGCCTGAAAGAGCATGGCAAACGTATTGTTGACCGTCTTCATGACTGGAATATCCTTGGACCGAAGACTTTACTCGGTCACTGTATCTATGTAAATGAACATGAGATGGATCTGATCAAAGATACAGATACCATGGTCGTACATAATCCGGAATCTAATATGGGTAATGCATGTGGATGTCCTCCAACCATGAGAATGGTACAGAAGGGTATTCTTACAGGGCTTGGTACAGACGGATATACTCATGACATGATGGAATCCTGGAAAGTTGCAAATGTTCTTCATAAACATAGTCTCTGCGATCCGAATGCAGCATGGGGCGAGGTTCCACAGATGCTCTTCGAAGGAAATGCGAAGATTGCAAACAGATACTTCAAGAAACAGCTTGGTGTCCTGAAAGAAGGCGCAGCAGCAGATGTGATCGTGATCGACTATGATCCGCTGACACCAATGAACGAGAACAACATTAACGGACATCTGATGTTCGGCGTAAACGGAAGCATGGTTCAGACTACTGTATGTAACGGTAAAGTTCTTATGAAAGACCGTGAAGTTCTTGTATGTGATGAAGCGAAAGTTATGGCAGACTGCCGTCAGGCTGCAAAGGAACTTGCAGATGACATTAACGGCTAAGCTGTAAGAAGATAAGGCGAGTAGAAGAAGAAAAAAGTGTAAATGCAGGCCAGGTGGAAAAATGTTTTGCGTTATTAAGGAGTACTTTTGGTAAAGTATACTGCTGAGAAAACGGGAAAATAACGTTTTTCTTTCCTGGCTGAAATAAACGTAAATAAAAAAACGGATGGAGAGAAACCATCTCGTATAAAAATAATGGAGGATCGGATTATGAGTGAAGTCATGACCTGTATGCCCTTTGAACAGTTAATGAACTGGGTATTAGAAGAAAAGAAAACAAAAGGAACCGTATTCGGACAGCACAGAGCTTATGTGGCAGAAGCTGACAAGAAGCTGAATATTTTTGAAAGAAATTTAGAGACACCGATCGGACCTGCAGCAGGACCGCACACACAGTTAACACAGAATATCGTAGCTTCCTATTATGCAGGAGCACGTTTCTTTGAACTGAAAACCGTTCAGAAGATGGATGGTGCAGAGCTTGCAGCCTGTATTAACAGACCGTGTATCCTTGCAGAGGACGAAGGATACAACTGCGAATGGTCTACAGAGCTTTATGTCCCTCAGGCAATGGGTGAGTATATCAAAGCATGGTTTATTCTTCATGTAATTGCAAAGGAATTTGGTCTTGGTGCACAGGACGGATTCCAGTTTAACATTTCTGTAGGATATGATCTTGAGGGAATCAAGACTCCGAAAATCGACAGCTTTATCAATAATATGATGGAAGCAAAAGATACAGAAATCTTCAAAGAATGTAAACAGTGGCTGTTAGACAACATTGACAGATTTGAGAAAGTTACAAAAGAAGACATCGAAGCAATTCCGTCAAATATCTGTAATTCTGCAACTATCTCTACTCTTCACGGATGTCCTCCAAATGAGATTGAGAGCATTGCAAATCATCTGTTCAAAGAGAAACATCTGAATACATTTATTAAATGTAATCCAACTCTTCTTGGATATGAATTTGCAAGAAAGACAATGGATGACATGGGATATGATTACATGATGTTCGGTGATTTCCATTTCAAAGATGATTTACAGTATGAAGACGCGATTCCGATGTTTAAGAGATTGCAGGCACTTGCAGATGAACTGAATCTTGCATTTGGTGTGAAGATTACCAATACATTCCCTGTAGATGTTACAAGAAATGAACTTCCAAGTGAAGAAATGTATATGTCCGGAAAATCTCTTTTCCCATTATCCATTTCTCTTGCAGCAAAACTTTCCAGAGAATTTGACGGAAAACTTCGTATCGCTTATTCAGGCGGTGCTGATTACTATAATATCGACCGTATCGTTGGATGTGGTGTATGGCCTGTAACAGTGGCAACTACACTTCTGAAACCGGGCGGATATCAGAGATTCACTCAGATGGCAGAGAAAGTAATGGCTGATGGTGCCGGAGAATGGACTGGTATTGATGTAGCTGCACTTGAGCAGTTAGCAGACGATGCAAAGAAAGATGCTCATCATGTAAAGAGCATAAAACCACTTCCTAAGAGAAAAACAGATTCAGAAGTACCACTTCTTGACTGCTTCTTTGCTCCATGTGAAGAGGGATGTCCGATTCACCAGGATATCACAACTTATGTGAAACTGGCAGGAGACGGAGATTATGCACAGGCATTAAGAGTCATTCTTGAGAAGAATGCACTTCCGTTTATCACAGGTACTCTCTGCGCACATAACTGTATGTACAAATGTACACGTAATTTCTATGAAGAGCCTGTAAATATCCGAAACACTAAACTCATCGCAGCTCAGAACGGATATGATACCGTAATTAACGAGATCAAAGCAGGTACAGCAGACGGTAAAAAAGTAGCTGTTGTAGGTGCAGGCCCTGCAGGTATTGCTTCTGCATACTTCCTTGCAAGAGCAGGCGCTTCTGTAACAATATTTGAGAAAGAAGAGAAAGCCGGTGGTGTGATCCGCTATGTGATTCCTGGATTCCGTATCTCCAATGAAGCGATAGACAAAGACGTTTCTTTCATTGAGAAGATGGGTGTAGAGATCAAGACCGGTACAGAAATCACATCTGTTCAGGAATTAAAATCACAGGGTTATGATGCAGTGATCGTAGCAGTAGGTGCAAACAAACCGGGTACTCTGAAACTTGAAAAAGGTGAAACAGTCAATGCTCTGAAATTCTTAAGAGATTTCAAGGCAACAGACGGAAAAGTCGAACTTGGTAAGAATGTGGTTGTAATCGGCGGTGGTAATACTGCTATGGATACAGCAAGGGCTGCAAAACGTACAGAAGGTGTAGAACATGTTTATCTGGTATACAGAAGAACAAAACGCTACATGCCTGCAGCAGAAGATGAGTTACTGGAAGTCCTGGAAGAGGGCGTAGAGTTCAAAGAACTCCTTTCTCCTGTATCTCTGGAAGACGGTAAACTTCTCTGCAAGAAGATGGAACTTGGCAACATGGATGCTTCCGGACGTGCAAGTGTGACAGAAACAGGCGAAACAGAAGAAGTTCCGGCTGACACCGTAATCGTTGCAGTTGGCGAGAAGGTTCCGACTGAGTTCTACGAAGCAAACGGTATTGCAGTTAATGAGCGCGGAAAAGCCCGCATCAACGACAAGACAATGGAAACAAGCGTAGAAGGTGTTTATGTAGCAGGTGACGGTGCTAAAGGTGCTGCTACGATCGTAGAAGCAATCCGTGATGCTCAGGTTGCAGTAAAGGCAATCCTTGGACATGATATTGTAAAAGGACAGCCTGTACCTGGAACAGAAGAAGACTGCTATTCTAAGAAAGCAATCCTTAAGGAAAGCAAGGACACTGTGAACGAAAGCGAACGCTGCCTGACTTGCAATAAGGTATGTGAGAACTGTGTCGATGTATGTCCGAACAGAGCAAACATCTCTATCAAAGTTCCTGGAATGGTAATGAATCAGGTGATTCATGTAGATTATATGTGTAATGAATGCGGTAACTGCAAGAGCTTCTGTCCATATGCAAGTGCACCGTATAAAGATAAATTCACATTATTTGCTTCTGAAGCAGATATGGCAGACAGTACAAACGATGGATTTGCTGTGATCAATCCAGATACAAAAGAATGTAAGGTTCGTCTGCTTGGCCAGATTTCTGACTGCAAGGCGGATGATGCTAATGATAAGCTGTATGAAGGACTTCGCAGACTGATCTGTGCAGTGATCGATAATTACAGCTATCTGATCATGAAATGATCATAAGGAAAACAGAATAAAGAGTTATAAAGAGATTTAAAATTTTCAAATATTAGAGACTTAAAAAGAAATTTAACGCTGTCCACAGCAGAAAATGGCTGTGGACAGCGTTGCATATCAGGCTGAATCGCGGCCGCATGTTACAGAATTTGTTTTATTTTTCACAGGCAGGAATATATAGAGCGGAGCCTGGCGCGGGATGAAAAGAGATAAATTTATGCGGTATCACAGGCAGACAAAAAACAGACAGAGGTAAACTCTGGCTGACTGCCCTAATAGGCAGACGTGCGAAAAAGAAAGGAGAGTCCAATATGGCAGTATTTACAGTCAATGGACAAAAGGTCGAACCGGCCAGAAATCAAAAACTACTGTGCTTTCTGAGAGATGAACTTCGTCTGACTTCAGTAAAAGATGGCTGCAGTGAAGGAGCCTGCGGAGCCTGTACAGTTATTATTGACGGAAAAACCTGCAAAGCGTGCGTACCTGATACGGATCTGCTGGATGGAAGAACAGTGATCACTGTAGAAGGTCTGACAGAGTGGGAACGTGAAGTTTATACATATGCATACGGAAAAGCAGGTGCAGTTCAGTGTGGATTCTGTATTCCGGGTATGGTAATGTGTACCAAAGCTCTTCTGGATGTGAATAAAGAGCCGACAGATGATGAAATCAAATATGCACTGCGCAATAATTATTGTCGCTGCACAGGATATGTAAAAATTATGGATGCAGTAAGGTTGGCTGCGAAAGTTTTAAAAGAGGGTGTAATCCCGGATGATCTGGATCCAAACTGGAACTTAGGACACAGGGTATCCAGAGTGGATGTGGAAGAGAAAGTACTGGGAACTGGCAAATACCCGGATGATTTTTATTTTGATGGAATGCTGTATGGGGCGGCACTCAGAAGTAAATATCCACGTGCACGTGTGCTTGAGATTGATACAACAGCAGCGAAGACACTTCCTGGAGTAGAAGCCGTATTAACAGCAGAGGACATCCCGGGAGAGAACAAGATTGGACATCTGAAGCATGATCAGTATACATTGATACCTGTAGGGGGACTGACACATTATCTGGGGGATGCCATTGCTGTTGTAGCTGCGAAGGACAGAGAAACAGCTGAGAAAGCTAAGAAGCTGATCAAAGTGAAATATGAGGTTCTGCCTCATGTTCATACGATTGAGGAAGCGGCAGCAGAGGATGCTCCGAAAGTATTTGATGAAGAAGAAAATAATATCTGCGCACATAAACATATCAGCAGAGGAAATGCAGATGAGGCGATCCGTAATTCGAAATATGTGATCAGCCATCATTTTGAGACTCCATGGACAGAGCATGCATTCCTTGAGCCTGAGAGTGCAGTGGCTTTCTATGATGAGGATGGAGATATTTTCATATATTCCACAGACCAGTCTGCACATCAGACATTACATGAGTGTTCCCTGTTACTTGGAACGGATAAGGTAAAGGTACAGAATGCACTTGTAGGCGGTGGATTCGGCGGAAAAGAAGATATGACAGTACAGCATCTGGCAGCATTGCTTACATATGCAACTAAGAAACCGGTGAAGATGAAGCTTTCCAGAGCAGAGTCTTTGCTGGTTCATCCGAAGCGCCACCCATTTTATATGGATATGACTATGGGCTGTGATGAGAATGGCAATATTATGGGGGTAAAAGCGAAAGTAGCATCAGATACAGGTGCGTTTGCCTCTCTTGGCGGTCCGGTACTGGAACGTGCATGTACACATGCAGCAGGTCCGTATCATTATGAGAATTTTGAGATTGAAGGAACTGCTTATTATACTAACAATCCGCCTGCAGGAGCGTTCCGTGGGTTTGGTGTAACCCAGACCTGTTTTGCAACAGAGACACTGCTGAATATGATGGCAGATAAAGTAGGTATCACACCATGGGAGATCCGCTACCGTAATGCAATCCGCCCGGGTGAAACACTTCCGAACGGTCAGATTGTAGATAATTCTACAGGTCTGGTAGAAACGCTGGAGGCGGTAAAAGAGAAATACAATGCTGCTTTGGAGGCAGGCAAACCAGTTGGAATCGGCTGTGCTATGAAGAATGCCGGTGTTGGTGTCGGAATCCCGGATACGGGTCGCGTGAAACTTGTATTTGAAGAGGACAGAAAGCTTCATATTTATTCCGGTGCTTCCTGTATCGGACAGGGACTTGGCACAGTTCTGACACAGATGGTAGTTACCAATACAGACCTGAAACATGAAGATATTGTTTATGAGAGAAGTAATACCTGGTTTTCACCGGATTCAGGAACCACTTCCGGTTCCAGACAGACTCTGGTAACAGGAGAAGCCTGCCGCCGTGCCTGCGATAAGATCATGGAGGACCGAAATGCAGGCAAGACTATTGATGATGTGATTGGCAAGGTTTACTATGCAGAATATCTGGCTAAGACAGATCCACTTGGTGCAAATGTACCGAATCCTGTTTCTCATGTAGCTTATGGCTATGCGACACAGGTATGTATCCTGGATAAGAAAACAGGAAAAGTTGAGGAAATGGTCGCTGCACATGATGTAGGCAAGGCAGTTAATCCGCTGTCCTGTGAAGGTCAGATCGAGGGTGGTGTAGTGATGTCCATGGGATTTGCCCTGAGAGAGCATTACCCAATTGATGAAAACTGCAAACCAATCGACAAGTATGGCTCTCTTGGTCTGTTCCGCGCTCACGAGATTCCAAAGATTGATGCGATCGTTATCGACAAACCCGGATTAAATGTAGCCTGCGGAGCCATTGGAATTGGCGAGATCACTTCCATTCCGACAGCACCGGCGATCTCAGATGCGTATTTCAGATGGGATGGCGAGAGACAATACCGTCTGCCTCTGACTGGAACACCATATGAAAGGAAGTGGTGAATATGGCAGTAAAGAAGAAATTTCCATATAGATCAGCGGTTGTAGCATGTAATGGGGGATGCAGATCGGCTGAAGGTGAAACTGGCTGTGCAGATGGCTGTATCGGCTGCAAAGCCTGTGTAAATAAATGTAAATTCGGAGCCATTTCCATCAATGAATATGGGGTAGCAGAAGTAGATGAAGAGAAATGTATCGGCTGCGGGGCCTGTGCGAAAGTATGTCCACAGAAAGTAATCCACGTCCACGAATGCGCCAATTACATTGTAGTAAAATGCTCCAATAAGAAAAAAGGTGCGGAAGCAAAGAAACAGTGTGAGGTCAGCTGCATTGGCTGTGGAATCTGTCAGAAAACATGTACGGCGAGTGCAATCAGAATAATTGATAATTGTGCGATGATCGAAGAATCTATGTGTCTGAGCTGTGGTATGTGTGCTGTGAAATGCCCGCGTCATGCAATTCATGACCTGCGTGGAATTTTTACAGCAGTTAGATAATTTACTTATTTGGTTATGAGCAAGTAGCGGAGCGGATTGCGAATATCCGCTTGACTCAGATGAAATAAGTATGAAGCAGATGATTTTATTCGATTGATTCAGAAATTATTGCTTATAGATAATTCCTATAAATAAGATAGAAAATTTTAGAAATGATAACAAAATATTCAAAAAAGATTGAAACATACTGTACAATATGCTATACTAAAAGAACGATAAAAGCAACAAATTATGCAATATTATAAAATAATTCGCCTGATGTCTGAAAACGGGCGAAAGAAGAAGCATGGTTCGGAGCCGGACATCAGTCCTGAGGGGAACAGATAATACCTTGGGGTGAGTCCGGCTTTCTTTATACCATAAACCAGAACAAAAAAAGAATAGAGAAGGTGAAAACATGATTGGAAAGAGTGTTCCGAGAGTAGATGCCTATGATAAAGTGACAGGACGCGCGAAATTTACAGATGATATGGCTCCTGCCAATTGTCTGATCGCAAAGGTCTGTCACGCAAAGATCGGCAACGGTATCGTGAAATCAATCGATACCAGTAAAGCAGAGGCTCTGGACGGCGTAGTAAAAGTAGTTACTTTTAAGGACGTACCGAATCATTGTTATCCTACGCCAGGACATCCCTGGTCCGTAGAGACTGCTCATCAGGATGTTGCAGATCGTAATATTCTTACAGGCAGAGTCCGTTATTACGGAGATGACATTGCAGCGGTAGTGGCAGAGGACGAAATTACAGCTCAGAGAGCAGTAAGGTTAATTGAAGTAGAGTATGAAGAATATCCGGTAGAGATTCATCCACGCAAATCCATGCTGGGAACCAACCCGCCGGTTCACGAGGAGAAAAAAGATAACATCCTTGTAAGCTCCAATTATTCCATCGGGGACGTAGACAGAGGTCTGGAGCAGTCTGCAACAGTAGTAAAACGCAGTTATAAAACTCCTATTGTACAGCATTGTCATATAGAGAATCCGATCTCTTATGCATATATGGAAAACGGCAGGATCGTAGTGGTAAGCTCTACGCAGATTCCACATATTGTCCGTCGTGTGATCGGTCAGGCACTGGGAATACCGTGGGGAAAAATCAGAGTCATCAAGCCTTATATTGGCGGCGGATTTGGAAATAAACAGGACGTACTTTATGAGCCGTTAAATGCATTTTTGACTACACAGGTGGGTGGCAGACCTGTGAAACTTGATGTGAGCAGAGAAGAGACTTTCTGCAATACAAGAACCCGTCATTCGATAGAATACGATCTGACAGCTGGGGTTGATAAAGACGGATATCTTCTTGCGAAAGATATGGTTGCAATTTCAAACCAGGGCGCATATGCTTCCCATGGACATGCCATTGCAGCCAACGGGCTGACTTCCTGGAGACTGCAGTATGCCTGTCCGAATATTCGTGGAAAGGCGTATACCGTATATACCAATACACCGGTAGGCGGCGCCATGCGTGGATATGGAATCCCGCAGGTATGTTTTGGCATCGAGTGTTTTATGGATGATATAGCGAAAGAGATAGGAATGGATCCGCTGGAATTCAGAAAGAAGAATCTGATCAAAGGATATTATGAAGATGCCTATCTGAAACCGATCGCTGCAAATACAAACGGTATTTTTGAATGTCTGGAAAAAGGCGCTGCATATATCCACTGGGATGAGAAACGGAAAGAATATGCAAACCAGACCGGAAAAATCCGCAGAGGTGTGGGAATGTCACTGTTCTCCTATAAGACAGGTGTATGGCCGATTTCTTTGGAAATAGCAGGTGCCAGAATGACTCTGAACCAGGATGGAAGTGTAGGTCTGATGCTGGGTGCAACAGAAATCGGACAGGGTGCGGATACTGCATTCTCTCAGATGACAGCAGAAGTATTAAATATGGATATCAGTGATATTCATATCCAGACTATGCAGGATACAGATGTAACACCATTTGATACAGGTGCTTATGCATCCCGCCAGTCTTTTGTTACAGGAACCGTAGTAAAAGACTGTGCGAACCTTCTGAAAGAGAAGATCCTGGCTTATGCAAAACAGCTGATGCCTGAGGAGACAAGAGAATTACATCTTGACCATGGATGGATCATGGCCGGAGAAGATCAGGCAATGACGCTTGCAAATCTTGCACTGGAGAGTTACTACAGCCTTACAAATTCTTCCGTACTTACAGCTGAAGTTTCTGAACAGGTGAAGAAGAATACGATTGCTACAGGATGCTGCTTTGCAGAGGTGGAAGTAGATATTGAGCTTGGTAAGATTAAGATCCTCCATATTATCAATGTTCATGACAGCGGTAAACTGATCAATCCGCAGCTTGCAGAAATGCAGGTTCATGGCGGTATGTCCATGGGAATGGGCTATGGTGTTTCCGAACAGCTTCTTCTGGACGAGAAGACAGGCAGACCTTTAAATGGTACCCTGCTTGACTATAAACTGATGACTATGATGGATACTCCGGATATCAAAGCTGATTTTGTAGAGCTGGATGATCCGGTCGGACCATTTGGAAATAAGGCACTGGGTGAACCTCCGGCAATTCCGGGTGCACCTGCTATCCGCAATGCAGTTCTGCATGCAACGGGTGTAGCATTTAATGAAAATCCTCTGACACCACAGAGATTGATCGATGGCTTTATGAAAGCCGGGCTTATTTAGAAGGAGGGGGATTTTATGTACGATATTGAGAAATATTACGAAGCAGGAAGCGTTGAAGAAGCAGTACGGCTGTTAAGTGAACATCCGGAAGCAAGGATTATCTCCGGCGGAAGTGATGTTCTGATCAAAACCAGAGAGGGAAAGTTTGCAGGTACATCTCTGGTAAGCATTCATGGGATTGAAGAGATTAAAGGGGTAAGAATGGAGGAGAATGGCGATATTTATATAGGGGCCGGAACTGTATTCTCACATATTACCAATGATGAAATTATAAAGAAACATATTCCTGTACTTGGAGAAGCGGTAGACCAGGTTGGCGGACCGCAGGTAAGAAATATTGGCACGATAGGCGGTAATATCTGCAATGGAGCAGTCAGCGCAGACAGTGCACCGACCGTATTTTCTCTTAATGCTTTGCTTCGCCTGGAAGATGGAAAAGAAGGCCGTCTGGTTCCTGTAAAAGATTTCTATCTGGGACCCGGCCGTGTGGATCTGAAACAGGGAGAGGTTCTGACTTATGTGATCATTCCTGCGAAAGAATATCAGGGATATCGTGGTCATTATATCAAGTATTCTATGCGTAATGCCATGGATATTGCGACGATCAGCTGTAGTGTGGCAAGTAAAGCAAATCTGGAAACTGGCATTCTGGAGGATGTGCGTATTACATTTGGCGTTGCGGCTCCTGTTCCGTACCGCTGTGTAAAAACAGAAGAAGCATTAAAGGGTGCGAAGATTGACGAGAGTCTTTATGATAAAGCGGCACAGCTTGTCCGCGAAGAAATCAATCCGCGTGATTCCTGGAGAGCATCTAAGGCATTTCGTCTGCAGATCGGCGGAGAAATCGCGTCCAGGGCATTAAGACGTACCATTGAACTTGCAGGAGGTGACAGAGCATGAAAAAGCAGATGCAGCTTGTACAGTGTACAGTAAACGGCAAAGAGGTAGCAGAATATGTAGATGTAAGAGAGTCACTGCTGGATATGCTGCGTAACCGGCTGGGACTTACTTCGGTAAAGAAGGGCTGTGAAGTAGGCGAATGCGGAGCCTGTACAGTCATTATCGACGGCGAAACGATAGATTCCTGTATTTACCTTGCGGTATGGGCAGAGGGAAAGAATATCCGCACTCTGGAGGGACTGGAAAAGAACGGAGAACTTACCAGGATCCAGGAAGCTTTTATCGAGGAGGGGGCCGTACAGTGCGGTTTCTGCACTCCGGGATTTATTATGTCGGCAACAGTGTTGCTTGAACGTGGGGAAAAGCTTTCAAGAGAAGCTATCCGTAAACACATGGCAGGAAATCTGTGCCGCTGTACAGGATATGAGAATATTGTCAATGCTATAGAAAAAGTAATGGACGAGAATACAGCTGATAATGTATAATATATGAAATGAAAAGTATAATTACTGTAACTTTGTGGACATAAATTCCGTACATTGCGGAGAATGGAGTGAACAGTAACATAGAGGAAGACAGCAATAATGACCAATGTAAAAAATGACGGTAATGAATTAAAAAATGTTGTAATTGTGAGAGGAGGAGGCGATCTTGCCAGCGGTACGATCCATAGACTGTACCGCTGCGGATACCGTATTCTGGTTCTGGAATGTGAGAAGCCTACTGCAATCCGGAGAATGGTATCTTTCTGTGAAGCAGTTTATGATGGACAGTCTTCAGTGGAAGGTGTGCTTTGCAGAAAAATAAACAGTATACAGGAATGTGAAGCTGTATGGGCAGCAGGAGAAATTCCACTTATGGTGGATACTGCAGGAGATACTCTTAAGAAATACAGACCGGCAGCATTGGTAGATGCGATTCTTGCCAAACGGAATCTGGGAACCACAAGAGATATGGCAGACCTGACGATTGCCCTTGGTCCTGGCTTTGTGGCAGGAGATGATGTGGATTATGTAGTTGAGACCATGCGTGGTCATAATCTCGCCAGAGTGATCGTAAAGGGTGCAGCACTTCCGAATACGGGAGTTCCGGGCGTGATCGCAGGATTCGGGAAAGAGCGTGTGATCCACGCTCCTGCAGCCGGCAAGATTCACTGTATCTCGAAAATTGCCGATATCGTAGAAAAGGATCAGATCCTTGCATGGATTGGGGATACGCCTGTCAGAGCTTCTCTTACCGGGGTGCTCCGCGGGATCATCCGTGATGGATTTACAGTACCTAAGGGAATGAAAATTGCGGATATTGATCCGCGTAAAGAACAGAAGAAGAACTGTTTTACAATCTCCGACAAAGCCCGCTGTATTGCAGGCAGTGTTGTAGAAATTCTGCTTTCAGAAGGAGTGATGCCATATGAAGCACCAGACAGATTTTCTGGAATTACTGCAGATTGATTATGAGAAATATCCGGTAATTGCTGTAGTTGGCGGAGGCGGAAAGACCAGCCTGATCTACCGCCTTACAGATGAATTGCTTGACAGAGGAAAGAGAGTGATCATTACTACAACAACACATATGGCAGGAGAGACAGAACTTCCCTTTGTAAGGGGCGGAGACGCTGTTAAAGTGCGGGAAATTCTGGACAGGGAAGGTTATGTGGTTGCTGCGGAATATGAGGAAGAAACAGGTAAATATGCATCTCTAAAAGAGGAAAAATTGGAAGAACTGAAAGATTTATGTGATGTAATGCTTGTAGAAGCAGACGGTGCGAAGCATCATCCTGTAAAAGTTCCCGCAGAATGGGAACCTGTGATTCCTGCCTGTGCAGATATTGTGATCAGCGTGATCGGACTGGACTGTCTGGGACAGCCGATCAGTCAGAGTGCATACCGTATGGAACGTACATCAGAATTTCTTAAGAAAAGTCTGGAAGCACCGATTACAGAGGAAGATATCGTTAAGATCGCCACTTCCATCTGTGGACTGTTTAAGGATGTGGAAGAGCGGGTTTACAGAGTTTATCTGAATAAATCTGATGTTCTCACAGAGAAAGCACCTGCAGAACATATCGTGGAAGAACTGGAGAAGAAACATACGGTTGCAGCGTATGGAAGCCTTTGGGAGGAATAGACTACATTGAAAATCGCAATGATCATGCTGGCGGCTGGAAACAGCCGCCGTTTTGGCGCAAATAAACTCTTATACGAAGTAGACGGAATACCAATGTACAGACATGTCCTGGGACAGCTTATACAAGTAAAAAGACAGCTGGAAGAGGGATTAAACAGAACTTATACAGGAAATCTGCCTGATATAAAGTGTAGGATTGCGGTTGTGACGCAATATGATTCGATTGCTGAAACTGCTGTGGAACAGGGCATACAGGTATTGTATAATCCACATCCGGAAAAGGGAATTTCTTCATCTCTGAAGATTGGTCTAAATGCCAATCTGGATGCAGATGCGGTCCTTTTTACAGTATCTGATCAGCCGTGGCTGACCTGTGATACAATTTGTAAACTGATTCAGACATTTCTGGACAGTGGGAAAGAAATTGCCTGTATTTCTTTTCAGGGAAAAATGGGAAATCCGTGTATTTTCAGCAAGAAATATTATGAAGATCTTCTTTCACTGGAAGGCGATAAAGGAGGGAAACGAGTAATCATGAAACATCTGGAGGATACCTGTATTTATGAGGTGAATGATGCCAGAGAATTTGAAGATATAGATTACTGTAAATAAAAAAGTTCTGGCGCAAGGTCGTCAGAACTTTTTTGTTTACAAATAAATGCATTCCTATGGCAGATTTCGTTTTTTGAATATGTGTTTGGTAAGGTTTTTTGTATAGAGTATCTGCAAAGTTAAAATTAAAGATGGATTTTGGTTCCAGTTTTTCCCTGGATACCGTCTTTCGCTTTTTCCAGCAAAGTGATCATGGCAGTTCTTCCCTCTTTGGAGCTTGCAAAATCAACAGCAGCCTGAACTTTCGGGAGCATGGAACCTGAGGCAAACTGTCCCTCGTCAATATATTTCTTGGCATCATCTACAGTCAGATCATCTAACCATTCTTCGTTTTCCTTGCCGAAGTTTACAGCAACTTTCTCAACTGCAGTAAGAATGATAAGCATATCTGCATCCAGTTCTTTGGCCAGAAGACAGCTTGCAAAATCCTTATCAATAACAGCGGATGCGCCTTTAAGATGATGTCCGTTAAGAACTACAGGAATTCCGCCGCCTCCGCAGCAGATAACAATTTTATTTGCATCTACAAGACTGTTAATCGCATCTTGTTCTACGATTTCAACAGGTTTTGGAGATGCAACAACACGGCGGTAACCACGTCCTGCATCTTCTTTCATAATGTGTCCGTAAGCCTGTGCCTGATGGTCAGCTTCCTCTTTTGTAAGAAATTTACCGATTGGTTTGGACGGATTTTCGAATGCAGGATCGTTTGGATCTACACGAACCTGAGTAACAACAGTGACAACAGGTGTACGGACGAAACCACGGATGCGAAGTTCTTCTCTTAAAGCATTTTGCAAGTCATAGCCGATATAAGCCTGGCTCATGGCAACACAGACAGAGAGAGGAGTGTTAGGCTGATTTTCGTCTTCTCTGGAGAGAGCAGACATTGCATTGTTGATCATACCAACCTGTGGTCCGTTTCCGTGTACAACAACAACCTGATGACCTTCTTCAATCAGATCACATAATGCTTTTGCAGTAGTTTTTACAGCTACCATCTGTTCCGGGAGAGTGTTTCCCAGAGCGTTCCCGCCGAGCGCAATAACGATTCTTTTTCTTGTAAACATTTGTAAAAACCTCCTGATTAGGGCAAAGAGGGCCGCCGCAATAAACAATGTCTGCTTTTCTGCGACAGCCCGGTCTGCTATACAATATAGTAATTATTTTCTAACAATAATTAGATTTCTAATTAAAGTTTCTGTTTGGACACAAATTCGGATTCAGCTTATATTGAAGTTGACCGAATCAGATTGCAAATATTCGCCTGACTCCTGACAAATTATTTCATAATTCTCGGAGCTGCTTTTACTTCAAGTTTCTTCAGGATATCCTGTGGTTTCTCGAATTTAGAAAGCATGATCATAGCAGCGATGATATATGGTTTGAAGCTTGCTTCTTTGTATAACGGGATTCTGTAACGGTCGAATACAGAAGCGTCAACTTCACCTGTTTCGCAGCTTACACCTGTGATGTCAGCTGGCAGGCAGTGCAGGTAAAGAGCTTTTCCGTCTTTTGTTGTTTTCATAAGTTCTTCTGTGCATGCCCAGTCTTTGTGCACTGCGTTCTGTGCAAGAAGTTCTTTCTCTAATTTATCAATTCCGTCGAAGTCGCCTTCTGCGTAAAGGTTTGTACGTTTTTCCATAGCTGCAAACGGAGCCCAGCTCTTTGGATATACGATATCAGCATCTTTGAAAGCTTCTGCCATATCGTTTGTCTTTGTGAAAGATCCACCGTTAGCTTCAGCGTTCTTCTTAGCAATTTCTTCAACTTCCGGCATTACATCGTATCCTTCCGGATGAGCAAGAACAACGTCCATACCAAAACGTGTCATCAGACCGATAACGCCCTGTGGAACGGAGAGAGGTTTACCATAGGATGGAGAATAAGCCCATGTCATGGCGATCTTTTTGCCTTTCAGATTCTCAACACCGCCAAATTCATGGATGATGTGAAGCATATCTGCCATACACTGTGTCGGGTGGTCAACATCGCACTGAAGGTTTACAAGAGTAGGTCTCTGCTCAAGAATACCATCTTTATTTCCTTCTGTAACAGCTTCCATGAATTCTTTCTGGTAAGCATGTCCTTTTCCGA
>ERZ1106969.902-NODE-902-length-25480-cov-11.011563_pt1 | contig 25480 bp, 27 predicted proteins | sample MGYA00403685_ERZ1106969 | MGnify/ENA primary metagenome ERZ1106969 (study PRJEB35170, sample SAMEA104062416) | human gut metagenome | biome: human gut; feature: human-associated habitat; material: faeces | place: Denmark | collected 2012-05-18 ... | reverse complement strand
CTACCATGTGCGGCAGCACCTACGCTGCTTTACACAACGCCCTATCTGGGCGCACCTTGACATTTTGGGTCAGGGCACTCGGGACACAGCCCTTTTTACGGAGCATTTTCCAGATGGTGACGCAATAGGAGGCGGTGAGTGGGTCTTTCAGGAGCACATGGAATTCATCAAAATAGCACCATGTAGCAATGCCGTTCCCGAAATTCACGCCCACCTGTGCGTTGATTAAATCCTGCATGATGTGCATTGCGATAGTGCGGAGGCCCGCGCCCAGCTTCTTTAAATCGAAGCAGACAACGCGGGCGTGCTGGTAGTCCATGTTGGTCTGGAAATTGAAAAGGTTGAGCGAGCCGGAAACATAGATTTCAAGGGCCGTTGCCAGCCGCGCCGCCTCCGTTTCCGTCTGCTTGCACAAAAGGTCATAGAGGTTTTGCAGGGTCGGCATGGGGGTGTTTTCCGGGTCGTTCAGATAATCCCGGTAAACAATGCGGGTACAGCGGTCAATGATGGTACGTTCCACGGGCTGTAAACCGTCCTTGCCGCCGACCACAAGCTCCATCAGGGAGAGGATAAAATCGCATTTCAGGCTGATGGGGGATATTTCATCATCAAGGCTTATGTCCAAGTCCATTGGGTTGATGTGGTGCGGGCTGTTGGGGGCAATCTCCACCACCTGCCCGCCGAGGCGGCGCACAAGGGGCGAGTATTCCCCCATTGGGTCTAAAATCAAGATTTTGTCCGTGGTGGCAAGGAACACGTTGACAAGCTCCCGCTTGGCCGCAAAGCTCTTGCCGCTCCCCGGCACTCCCAGAAAAAGCCCGTTCGGGTTTTTGAGTTTCTTTCGATTCGCCATAATGACATTGTGGGAAAGGGCGTTCAGGCCGTAGTAAATGGCCTCGCCCTCCATGCGGAGCTCTTGGGTCAGGAACGGAATGAAAATGGCGGTGCTGCTGGTGGTCATGCCCCGCTGGATTTCAATGCCGTTGTAGCCGAGGGGGAGCGAGGACAATAGCGCCTGTTCCTGCTGGAAGTCCAGCCGCCGTAAAATGCAGTTGTATTTCTGGACAATGCCGCCCACAGTAAAAAGGTCGTTGTCCAGCTCCCGGCGCGTGGGGGCCGTGTTCACGATTAAAAAGGTCAGGAGGAACATTCTCTCATTGCGGCTCTGCAAATCAGTCAAAAGGCTTTTCGCGTCCTGGCTGAACGTCACAAGGTCGGGCGGCAAAATCTCCATGTCGTAGCCGGAGCGCACCGCTTTTTTCTGTTCCTCCACTTTCATTTTATCTATGTCCGACACTTTGGCCTTGACCGTTTTAATGGCCTTGGTCTGGTCTACGGTCTGGATGTGCATGGTGACGGTCATTTCCGCGTCCAGCTCCAACAGCTCCGCAAGGAGCTTGTCGGAGAGCTCCGAGGCCATGATCTGCAAGTAGGAGGCCGCGCCCCACGTTTCACCCACGCGGAACATTCTGGAATAGCGGAAGTCAAAGCCGGTGGGGGCGATATAGTCCTTTGTGGTGAGCCCGGTTTTCGGTATCATATCCCATGAAAACCGGAAAGGCTCCGTGCCGCCCGGGTGGAGCTGTCCATGCAGGACTTCCAGCCGTTCCAGCCCCGAAAGGGGCCGGGACTGTACGCCGAGCCGCTTCAAGTTGCCCATAATGTCGCCCTCCACACGTTCCAGCCGGGGCCGGGCGGTTTTCAAATCGTCGGCGGTGACGTTAAAGGTAATGAGCTTTGTCCGCACAATGCCGTTGTTGCTCTTGGCAATCTGGCCCTCCAGCATATCCACAAACTCCCGGCGCACACTGTCGTACTCGTCGTTCTGCATGGGGAGGTTTACGGAGTAGCTGGTGTCCGGGCGGCTCCTGTGGTTGATAAAGGAAAGCTGGAACGGCAAAGTCGGGTCAAAGGAATTGAGGAACGCGCAGTAGCCGTCAAAAATGGCCGATTGGTCGTCGGCCTGTGCAAGCTGGTAGTTGATGTCCTCATAGGCAATGCACTTTGTAAACGTGCGCTCGTCTACCTGGCAAGTGCCGTCCCTGAACATCTGCTTATAGGGAATGGTCTGCTGTGCGGTGGTTGGCACGCCCTTTTTTCGTTTGGGCGCTTGGGGCTGTGCGGCGGCGGGCCGCCTTGCCTGTTTTTGGGTCAATAGGTTTCGCCTCCTTGTCAAAGCCGCTTAAAACGGCATAGAAATTTTTTGGTTGGTAGGGCCTCACGCGGGGCCAGAGGAACCGGGCGCGGATAAAATTGCGGAGCACCTTTTCAAAGGGGAGCCCGTCGCGCTCGTACATGGCAAAGAAAAAGAATGGGAGCATGAGGCCGATCATCAGGAGAAGCGCGGGGCTGTTCCCGATATGGGCGCGGGTGAACAGGTAGGTTGGAATCCCGGTCACAGCCGCGGCGGAGAAACAAATAAGCTGGCGTTTTGTCAGATTAAACGCCAGCTTCGTTTTAATTTTTGATAGGTCTTTTGGGACTGGCACATAGGCCATTGGAAACCTCCTTTCCAAACCTCGGGCCAACTTGGCCCGAAGTCATAGGGCTATCGCTCGGCGGCATGGGCCGCCTCTCTTGCGGGCGCGGGCCTTGCGGCCTCCTGCCCGCGCTGTCTGGAACGCCAATACTCCGGGTTGTATTCCCGGATAGACTGATTGATGTTTTCCTCAAATGCCGCCTTGTCCCTGATACGGTCAGGCACTTTCCAGAGCTTCTTGTCCAAAAGCTCCCGGAGCACCACGCTTTCCTGCGAATCTTCTTCATAACAGAGATAGCCGCGCTGCTGAAAGCCGCACTTGCGGGCGGCGGGGGAAAGGATTGCGGCAACTTCCTTTGCAACCATTGTCCCGCCGTGGCTGGCTGTGCTTACCATAAATACGCCGGGGCAGAGCACATCACAGGTCTGCACCTTTCCCCACGGCGATTTTTCCGGCTCCTGATACATAAAATGAACCTCCTTCCACTTCGGGCCAGGTTGGCCCGAGGTTATGAACGCTCCGCAGACTTCGGCTTTTTAGCTTTCGGGGCGCGGGCGGCGTTTTCCTTTGCCGCCTGTTTCGCCCCGCTTTCAAGCTGTTCCTTGATGGACGGTTTTTCCGGGGGCGGGGCCTGTTGTACGGCATTGGCGCGGGACTGCTGTTTTTCAACCGCCAGCGCGTAAGCGTTCAGTATGGCCCCGTGGAGCTGTTTCCGAAAATCTGCGGTAATGGGTTTCGACGTTTCCCGGTAGCCGCTCTGGCTATTCTTATCCGGCTTGCTCGGCATACCGACGAACAGGCCCTTTTCGCTGTTCAGGATTTTGAAGTCCTCCACCACAAAGCAGTCGTTGAGCTTTACCGAGGCAAAGGCCACAAGGTTTTTGATGGGCTCGATCAGGCGGACGCTTACATCCAGCTTTAAGGCGGCCTGTCCGGCCTCCTGTGCCGGGGCCTGTGCGCCCGGGGCTTTTTCTTCACTCATTGTCTCTTTCTCCTTTCCACCTCGGGCCAACTTGGCCCGAAGTCATTTAATGGGCCCCGAAGATGGATTTTGCGAGGCTCCCCGTTTTAAAGAGCGTGAAGCACAGCAGGACGGTATAGCCGATACAAGTCCAAATCGCGTTCATCATATCGCCGCCTGTGGCTATGGATTGAACCAGCACCGCGTAAATCGCCACGCATACCATAATCAGCAGACCTTGGAAGCCCACGGCCAGCAGGGACTTAAAGTAGTTCTGGCCCATGCTCCCCATTTCCCGGTTGACGCTTGTTGCAAACGGGATAGGCGCAAGGCTCGTCAGGAGGTATATTTCAATCATTCTCCCGTACACGATTACGAAAATGACGATATTCAGGGCGGTCATGGTAAACTGCACAAAGAACGATTGCAGGAAAATTCCCAAAAGCGGGCCTAAGTCCATCGCTTCAAGCTGTGTCTGCAACTCGTTCATCATGTCGGGGGAAACGGCGGTATTGCCCTGTATCAGCCCCGCCGACTGCTGGATAACGTGCTGTGACACATCAAAGACCGCCATCACGATATTAAAGGTGTTGGTCAGTATCATCACAGCCACAAAGGTTTTGAATATCCACTTGTAGAACATCCATGTGTCTATGTCGTGGAGGTTGTTCCGGTCTATCAGCATTTGAATGAGCTCATAGGTCATAACAAAGGTGAGTAAAAGCCCGGCAATCGGGAGGACTACCGTTTCTGATAACTGCCGTATCATGGAAAAGACCCCGGCGTTCCACGCCGCCGGGGTCGTCCCTACTTGGCTTGCGATTTCTCCAACCTGCGTGTTTACGTTGTCGAAAAGCCCGCCGAGGTTTCCCATAATGCCATCCACCAATAGCGCCTTGAGCCATTCCACGATAGCATCAATGATACTTTGCATGGATTACTCCTTTTGAATTTTTAGAATAGGCTGGACAGCAGGGGTACGAGGGTGGTTCCGAGCAGGATCACGCCGCCGCCCGCCATGAGCTGCTTTACGCCCTGGCTCTTGGCCGCAGGGTTGTCGGAGCCGTAGCCTTCCAGCAGATTGATGACGCCCCAAACGGCGAGCCCAGCGCCGAGCGCGATAACGAGAACCTTTAAAGTGTCGATAGCAGTAGCGAAAAATTGCATAAAGTTTACCTCCATAATTTTAATTTGTTGTTTTCGGGTATGAAAAAAGCCGCCTTTTCCGGCGGCTGTAAGCGGGGGAGCTTCGGGCCAACTTGGCCCGAAGTCAGGTTAATTCATCACTGTCCAAATCCGAATAGTCAAAAATATCGGGGTCAGTGTCCGTGTCAGCAACTTCCACGGTGTAGGTTTCGTATTCGTCCTCTGGCCGGAGTTTTAGGCGGCGGGACAAATAGCGGTCAAGATGGAAAGCGTTGCGCTTCTTGTCCGCCTCCGCCGTATAGCGGTAGTTCGGGTGTTTTTTCAGGTCGTACTTGACGGAGAAGAACGGGGGCAGGCCCCGGAGCTGTAAAATGCACTTGTTTCCGGGCATGGTGGCAAGCTCGCTCGGGGTCATAAGCTCCCGGCCTAACCGCTGTGTGTTCTGGTTGTAGCTTTCAGACTGCCCCCGCGTCCGGCCCTCCGTCTGCATGGAGATTGTGGCCTTGCCAAGCCAATTCTCCGAGATTTCCTTGATGGTGGAGCTTTCCCGGCCCCCGAGGAAAACCACGCTGTCCATGTTGCCGAGTATCGTTTCTGAATTGTCCTTGTAAATCGCCTTGCATTGGCTCATTTGCTGGTACAGGAGGCATAAGCTGATTTCCCGGGAGCGTATGACGGCCACCAGCTTTTCCAGATTGGGGACTTGCCCGGTGTTCGCGGCCTCGTCCCACAGTACCCGTACATGGTGCGGGAGCCGCCCGCCGTACACGCTGTCCGCCTTTTCACATAAGAGGTTGAACATCTGCGAGAAAGCGAGGGCGACAATGAAGTTGTAGGTCGGGTCGGTGTCGCTGATGATGAAAAACAGCGCCGCCTTTTCGTCCCCGAGGGTGTCAAGCCCCAGCTCGTCATAGCTCATAATCTCCCGTAACTGCGGAATGTCAAAAGGGGCCAAACGTGCGCCACAGCTAATCAGAATCGACTTTGCGGTCTTGCCGCTGGCTAATTTGTACTTGGAATATTGGCGCACAGCGAAGTGCTGCGGGCTCCTTTTGGCGAGGCCGTCAAACATATAGTCAACGGCATTTTTGAATGAATCGTCGTCCTCCTTTACTTCCATGCTGTTAATCATTTCAACCAGCGTATTCATGTTGCGTTCTTCCTCCGGCCCCTCAAAGACGATATAGGCCACAAGGGCGCAGTAAAGCAAGGTTTCCGCTTTTGTCCAGAACGGGTCGCCCTCCTTGCCGTCCCCCTTGGTGTTGGCAATCAGCGCGTTTACGAATTTCAGCACGTCGCTTTCCGTCTTGATATAGGCCAGCGGGTTGTAGTGCATGGACTTCCGAAAATCCACGCTGTTGAATACCCGGATTTTATAGTGCCTGCGCTCTAAAAACTTCCCGCATTGGTCGAGGACGCCGCCTTTCGGGTCTACCGTCACATAGGACGAATGGGCCTGGAGCAACTGCGGGGTCAGCCAGAACCGGGTCTTGCCCGAGCCCGACGAACCGATAATACAGCAGTTGAGGTTGCGGGCGTTGGCCGGGATTTTAGGCCGGGTGTTCATGGTAAGAAATTCCGTCCCGGTCAGTATCACGTTGTTTTCAAACTTCGGGTCTACGAAAGGGGCTATGTCTTTTGCATTTCCCCAACGGGACGAACCGTATTCCAAATCGCGCCGGAATTTCTTGGCGTTCTTGACCTTGTTGTAAACAACCAGCCGGATCACCACGGCCCCGGCGAGGCCCACAAGCCAATCGAGGGGAGCGGGGCCCGGCGCGATTGTCTCAAAAGCCGGGCCAATGGCCGCCACCATCCCTATGAACTTATGGGAGAAGTCCGCCCCCGCCGCGAGGCGGTACGCCTCCCCGAGCTGTGCGAAGAACCAGAACACCATGACATACGGGAGGTTGGGGAGCACATATTTCCTGATTTTTTCGTTTACCGTTCCTCCTTCACCGCCTCTCTTGCCCGCTGGCGTTCCGGCTGGCGGCTCTTTGCAAGCTCCGCGAATTTGCGCAGCCGTCCAATGATGGAGGGCTTTTCTTTGCCCTTGTTCATCGTCCGCTTGGTATATTCTGAAAAAGCCGCCGTGATTGCGTCGGCCTGCCCGGACTTGAAAAACAAAAGATAGTCTTTCGGCCCGGTCTTGTAAAAAGCGTAGTCCACGTTAAATTTCCGGGCCACGCGGTCAAACTGCCGGGGAGCACCCTTTAGCGGAATACTGTTCTTTGCGCCCTCATGGCCCATGAGCTGTTTCACGCTCTGCTTGCCGTGGGGTGTTAGTCCGGCCTCGCGCTTATGTTTGTGGTCTGCCAGCCATTTTTGCAGGGCGCTGGCAAGAACTCTGCCCGTGAGCTTCGCGGCCTTGACCGACAGGGCCACGGTGCGCTCGTTTACTTCCTCCTGCATAGAACCTCCTTTCCGTCCGGGCCTGCCTGATCGTCAGGAGGCCCACGGGGATTGAAAAAAGCGGCTGGACTTCGGGCCAACTTGACCCGAGGTTCACCGCTCCGCACGGGAGGCCGCCGGGGCTTTTTTCTCCTGCGGCGGCTGTGCCTGTTCCTTGTGCTCCTGCATGGTTTTCAGGATAGAGGGCGGTTTTTTCTGCGCCGCCTGTTCCAGCCGAGCCATTTTGCCTATGGCCTTTTCCACATTCTTTTTCATTGCCCGCAAGCAGGAAAGCTCCGCTTTGTAGGGGGCTTCAATGGTCTTTGCCAGCTTTCCCACGGGCTTTGCCTCCTGAACCGCCTCTTTGCCCGTCAGGGCGCGCCCGATATTTTTCAGGTGGCGGCCCGTTTCGTGGTACTCGGTGCTTACGGCCTCAATTTTGGCTATGGCCTTTTCGTCAATGCCGATACTCTGATTGAGGTTATCCCGCACCGATTCCAGACCGTCCTTAATATGGAAGAAACGGGCCGCGCCGTCCAAGGCGGCCACGCCCCGCGCCTTAAAGTCAGCGAGGGCGTTTTTACAGCCCTCTATGATACCGGCTTTCAGCTCCGCAAGGTTATCCCGCAAGGCCAGAATCCGGTCTTGCAGGGTGATGATGGATTTTTGCAGGGCCGTTTTCAGCGGGTGGCTCTGCATTTGCGCCAAATCCTCCCGCATGGTTTTGAGCTCCCCCACAGCGGCGGCAAGCTGTTTTTCCATATCCGCGACCTGGCCGATAGCCGCCGCAAGCTCCCTGCCGCCCTGCGCCTGATTTTCTTTTAAAAGGGCCAATAGCTCTTTGACTGCCTCATTTTCCAAAATGGGGGCTTCTGCCTGTTTACTCTTTCCCAAAGTGTCCTCCTTTCCGTGGAATAAAATAACCTCGGGTCAACTTGGCCCGAGGTTTACCGCTCGTCGTGGGTGCTCGCCGTTTTTTCTTTGCCGCTGTGCGGGGCAGCCGGGGCCTCCCGGTATTGTTTCAAAGTCTCCAGAATAGAGCGTTCCGCCTCCTTTCCCTTGGGATAGGCAAAAATCTGGTGCTCCTCGGGCAGATCGTCCCGCCCGGAATAGTGCTCTATGAATTTGCCGCCATTGTTACAGATGTAGCCCTGGTCGGTAAACTCGCTTGTCTCGTTAAGAAAAATGTCGCGCCCGTAAGCCTCGTAGTCAAAATAGCCCTGTATTTCCTCCGGGATTTTCAGGGCGCACATCTCGTCCACCATGTAATAGCCCAATTTTTCCTCGTCCGTTACGCCGGGGTAAAGGTCGTAGCAGTCGAGGTTTTGGGCAAGGTTGATTAAATCCTTTGTGCTCCCTGTGTATTCTCCGAGGGCAAGGGCGGCCTCAAATTTATCAAGCCCGCCGCTGTCCTCTAATTCTTACAGCAGGGCGGCAAGGTAATTGAGCTCGTCAACACTGTCAAATCTGTTCAAATGGGAAGCCAGCCCCGATACATTTGTTATGCAGTCGGCAAGATAGATTTCCTCATACCGCTTTCCGTCCACGCCGATACTTAACAGTACGGCTTGCAGGGCTTCCGTAGTGGCGGGAAGTTCAAGCGGCCTCACATCTAAAATGCCTTCGCCGTACTTGCCCTGATTGCCTATATAGACTTCAATCATGGGTTTCACGGCCCTGTTGCTTTACGGTGACAATGCCCTCCAAGGTGGTGGCGGTAATGTTCAGGCGTTGGGCCACGGCAATGTCGTTTTTTACGTCCTCGTCCGTCCCCCCGCCGCAAACCACCAGCACATGGGAGCGCCGGAGCATATCGCGGCGAATGTCAATCGCGTCCTTGTGCTCCTGCGGGATCGCGTCGTTGATGAACAGCGGGAGATATAGCAGAGGGCAGAGCGGGGAAAATCCGGCCTCGTAGGCAGTCCGGCAATATTCGGCGGCCTGTTCGGTGTCGGCCTCGCAATCGCCTCTCCATGCGGCGGTAATGTATGCCAAAGGTCTTTTCATGTTTCATGTTCTCCTTTCCTGTTTTCGCTAAAGCGGGGTCAGCCCACCCCCTCCGCCCCCGCCCATTCATGGGCGGGGGAACGGCTCAAAGGAATATATATCCCCGTCGCTCGCCTATGGGAAAGCACAACCGGGCAAGGCTGTCAAGGGCTTCGCCGCCGTAGGCGGTGGCGCGGGCACCACCCTTGACCGCCTTTCCCGGTTATGCTAGGAAGTCTGCGGCGACGGGGAATATATATCCTTTAAGCTCCGGGGCGCGGGGCAGAGCCCCGCAAACACCCTGCTTCGGGCCAACTTGGCCCGAGGTCTGGCCTTACTTTTCCTTGCCGGGCTTCTTTTCCGGCGCGGCGTGTTCTTTCTCCTTGCCCTTCCAATCGTCCAGCAGCTTGATAATCTGCGCTTTCATTTCCTGCGGGGTCTTTTCTTTCCCGAAATAGTTGCTAAGTTCCGCTCCACTGATAATCACCTTGTCAACCTCCTTTTTTTCCTCACACATGATACCGTCGATAATGTCGCCGTTTAACTTCCCCTCTTTGTCAAGCTCCCGCATACGCTGGGCCTGTGACAGAGAGGGGGAGCTTTGCTGTGCCTCAATGGCAAGAGAAATATACTGCTGGTTTTTAACCGTGACGGCGGAAAGCTCCACGGCGGTGGTGAAGCCGATTTTGATAGGCTTTCCGTCAGCGCCCATTACTTTTCCGTCAACCAAATCCTGTAAGGGCGGGATTAACCTTGTCAGGCCGATATGGCGCTGAACCTGCTTGACGCTCATTCCGTTGCGCTCCGCTATGACCACGTTGGAACGCTTGTCAACGTCGGCGGTAAAGTCCTGCCCGGCCAATGCCTCCCGCGCTCCCTGATGTTTAATGGATTCCAACTGCATTTTTAACGCCCGCGCAAGCTCCATTGTGGAAACCTCGCGGTTATTTACGTTGTCCTCCACCATCTGCTGGATAGCCTGGTCGTCGTTCAGCGCCCGGACGATACAGGGGGTAAAGGGGATTCCCGCCTCAATACTGCCCGCGTCGCGCCGGTGGCCGGAAATAATTTCAAATCCATCCTTGCCGTCAGGCCGGACAATGGCGGGCTGTGTTACACCCTGCGCCCTGATACTTGCGACAAACGCCGTGAACTTGGAGTTCTTTTCCACGTTGAACGGGTGGTCTTTGAAAGCGTGGAGCTTTTCATGGGGGATTCGGACTACCTGTTCCACCTCGGGGGCCACCCACGGCTCCACGGGCTTATCCGATTTTGGAATCCCGTATTTTTCCCGGAGCTCCGCCTCCAGCTTTTCCTTTTTTTCCGGCAGGCTGGGCTCGGGGGCCGCCGGGGGTGCTTTTTCCGGTTCTTTGGCCGCCGCCGTTTTTGCCCTCTTGGCGGGGGCCGCCTGTTTCGAGCCTTTATCCGCCTTTGCCTGTGCCTTGGGTTTTTCGGGCTTTGCCCCCGCTTTTTCCTTATCCGCTCTCGGGGGACGGCCCCGGCGTTTCTCTGCCTGTCTCTGCGCCTCCACCTCCGCAAGCGGCTTTTCCCATTCCTGCCGGGCGTCCTCCTGTTCGGGGGCCTCGGGCGCTTTTGCGGCGGCTTCGCGTTTCGCTTTTACCTCGTCCATAGAATAGACCGTCACATTCGGGGGCGTTTCCGTGGTTTGCTGTTCCCCCGGAGCGGGGACGGCTTTATCAGTCGCGGCGGGAGCCTCTTTCCCAGCGCTGGCCTGTTCGGGCGTGGCGGTTTTTTCGGGGGCCGTATCGCCGGGGACAACGGGGGTGCTTTTGTCCGGCGTAGGTTTTTTGGTTTCGTCGGCCATTTTTAGATACCTCCTTTTTGTTTGATGGCATGAAAAAAGGGCCTAACTTTTCAGTCAGGCCCCAACGCAACCTCGGGCCAACATGGCCCGAAGCTAGGGTTTTCCTCCTTTCCGCCGCACATGAAAACGCCGCCCGTAGTCTCTACTTAGGCGGCGTTGTTCATTGGCTGGCAGTCCATTTGTTGTTTTTTATATTGTATCCCTTTGTCAACCGACGCAAGGAAAATTTATTGATATATAATTTTGAAAACATAGCAGATGATTTTGGCGAAAAAGGAAGACGGTCGATTTCCGATGTTCTCACAGAAAAATAAGAATTTGTGGAGGTGCTATTTGGCAAACGGGAAATTTTTAATAGAAACGGAACGTCTTTTGATCAGAGAAATGCAGCAATCCGATTTTGATGCATTGTGCAGTATCTTGTGTGATGAAGAAGTGATGAGGCCTGCTTATGAAAGTGCGTTCAGCCCAGATGAAGCGCAAAATTGGCTGAACAGACATTTAAAAAGATACGAAGATTATGGCTTTGGACTTTGGGCTGTTGTATTAAAAGAAACTAATGAGATGATTGGCCAGTGCGGCTTGACGCTACAGCAGTGGAAAGAGAAAAAGCTTTTGGAAATAGGATATCTGTTTCAAAAGGCGTATTGGCACAGAGGTTATGCAGCGGAAGCGGCAATTGCGTGCAGGGAATATGCGTTCACGGTTCTCGATGCAGACAGCGTCTGCTCTATGATTCGGGATACAAATATAGCTTCTCAAAATGTTGCTGTTCGAAATGGTATGAAAATTATTGATAAAGCTGCAAAGAATTTTAGGAATACGGAAATGAACTTTTTTTTATATTCTGCAGAACGGACAAAATGACTTTGAGGCAAGAACTTTTAAGCTGTTTTTCCGGTTTTAGGCCATTAAAAAAATTAGAAAAATTTCCCACCATAATTTATTCTCCTCTAACACATACTAAGCATAGAAAATGAAAGGAGAATGTATTATGAAAAGAATAAAACCATATGTATTTGCAGTACTTGTCATTATGACAGTGATGTGTCTGTCCGCATGCGGCAGCAATAAGAACACAACAAATGAGACCACCGGAGGCAGCAGCGCAGCTACAACGCAGACAACGGCTATGGAGTCCACAACAGATATGGGGACTACAAGAAATGCCGATGAAGACGCTAAGGAAAGCACCGGAGTTATCGACGGCATGATCAATGATGTTGAGAGAGGTGTCGATGATATAACTGGCGAGAGCAACGGCCATCCGACCAACAGTGCTGATATGAGCTCTGCAGCAGAATAAGTATTTTTATACAGAGACGAAAAATAAAATGGCTTTGGGCCCGGAAAGGCTTGAAGCCATTTTTTCCCTGTTATATAATGGAGCGTATAACAGAAATGAGGACAGAAGGATGAAAAAACTGATTAAAAAGGTATTTATTACACTGATCGTTCTGGGCGTTGCCGGTATTGTCTGCCTGGCGGGCGTCAATACATATATGATCAAATCTACGGAAAAACGGATTCTCACACAGGAGGAAGCGGCCGCGCTGGGAGCGGACTGCATCCTTGTTCTGGGAGCGGGTGTTCATCCGGACGGAAACCCCAGCAACATGCTGGAGGACCGTCTGCTTCGCGGGATCGAGCTGTATGATGCAGGCGCTTCTCAGAAGCTGCTGATGAGCGGAGATCATGGCCGGAAAAATTACGACGAGGTGAACGTGATGAAGCAGTTCGCCGTGGCCCGCGGCGTGCCTTCGGAGGATGTATTTATGGATCACGCCGGTTTTTCCACCTATGAGAGCATGTACCGGGCCCGCGATGTGTTTCAGGCGGACAAGGTGATCATCGTGACACAGCGCTACCATCTCTACAGGGCGCTGTACGCCGCGAAACAGCTGGGACTCGACGCTTATGGCGTGGCTTCCGACCAGAGGACGTACGCCGGTCAGAAGCGGCGTGATGTGAGGGAGCTGCTGGCCAGAGGGAAAGACTTTATGACCGGAATCTTCAAGCCGGAGCCGACGTACCTGGGAGAGGCGATTCCGGTAAACGGCGATGGAAATGCAACGAATGACTAAGGCGGAGAAAGAAAGGACGGGCTTTTTGAAGAATACCCTGTTTGCAGAAAAACAACGGATGAAACGGTATAACCGGAGTAAGAAGCCGTGGAGAAGCCGCGGCTTTCTCAGGGCGTCCATGGGAAGGCGTACCCACATTTTCAGAAACTGCTTAAGCTGTATGGTTCTGGCGGAGCTGATCGTTATAGGTGTAAATGACCCCGGTATTTTTACGGAGACTGCGCGTCGATTTCATATTGGCTGTGTGAAGGAAGAGACGGTGGAGACAGCGGATTTTGGGGCCTTAGAAGATGGACACCAATCTGACAAAAAGGACAGCGGAGTTACGATTGACTGGAAAGAGGGCAGGGTTGAATTCTGGCGGACAGAGGAAAAGCTTCGCCGTGAAAATGCGGAGAACAGACCGGATTAACGCGGCGTCCGGCGCATTTATATGCGAATACAGCCATCGTCCATAAGAATTTATAATATATAAAAATGTTGCAATCGCATTTTCACTGTATTATAATTTCTACTGAAATACCTTGGTTATATTCATAAAACTTATAAATTAATTCAGGAAAAGGACTGGTGGATACCATGGAGAAAAAAGAATTATTGTATGAAGGAAAAGCGAAAAAGGTTTATACAACAGAGGATCCGGACGTATTAATTGTGGATTATAAAGATGACGCTACGGCATTCAACGGTTTAAAGAAGGGTACCATCGTAGGAAAAGGCGCGATCAACAACCGCATGACAAACCACATCTTTAAGAAGCTGGAAGCAGAAGGCGTTCCGACTCATTTTATCGAGGAATTAAGCGACCGTGAGACCGCTGTTAAGAAAGTAGAGATCGTTCCGTTAGAAGTAATTGTAAGAAACTTCTCCGCAGGCAGCTTCGCAAAGAAGATGGGCATGGAAGAGGGCATCAAGTTCGCTTGTCCTACACTGGAATTCAGCTATAAAAATGATGATCTGGGCGATCCGTTCATCAACAGCTACTACGCACTGGCACTGAACCTGGCAACTCAGGAGGAGATCGACGCGATCACAAAGTATACCTTTAAGGTAAACGAAGTGATGAGAGAGTATTTTGACAGCCTTGGCATCGAGCTGATCGACTTTAAGATCGAATTTGGCCGTTACCATGGACAGATCATTCTGGCCGATGAGGTTTCTCCGGATACCTGCAGACTGTGGGATAAGGAAACGCATGAAAAACTGGATAAGGACCGTTTCCGCCGCGATATGGGTAACGTAGAAGACGCTTATGAAGAAGTATTCCGTCGTCTTGGTATCCAGTAAACAGCACAGAAAGGCATTACTACATGAGACATGACTTGAATATTACTGCGGGGGATGAGTTACATGAGGAGTGCGGCGTCTTCGGAATGTATGATTTCGATCACGGGGACGTGGCGTCTACCATTTATTACGGATTATTCGCATTGCAGCACAGGGGGCAGGAAAGCTGTGGAATCGCGGTCAGCGATACGGCGGGCCCCAAGGGGAAAGTAAACGCGTATAAGGGGATGGGTCTGTGTAACGAAGTCTTTACTCCTGAGATATTAGAAGGTCTTCACGGCAATATTGGAGTGGGTCATGTTCGTTATTCGACGGCGGGCAGCAGTACCAGGGAAAATGCCCAGCCGCTGGTTTTAAACTATATAAAAGGCACTCTGGCTCTGGCGCATAACGGCAATCTTGTCAATGCGCCGGATCTTCGCCGGGAGCTGGAATATTCGGGGGCGATTTTTCAGACTACGATTGATTCTGAAGTCATTGCCTACCACATCGCAAGGGAGCGTGTGAAGACATCTTCTGTGGAAGAGGCGGTTGCCGGAGCCATGAAGAAGATTGTGGGAGCATATTCCCTTGTTGTCATGAGTCCCAGAAAAATGATTGGGGCCAGGGATCCCTTCGGATTCAAGCCCCTCTGTATCGGAAAACGTGACAACGCCTATATTCTGGTGTCGGAAAGCTGCGCGCTGGATACGATCGGAGCGGAATTCGTTCGGGATGTCAGACCGGGTGAGATCGTTACCATTACGAAGGACGGTATCGCATCGGATACGAGACTGTGCTTTCAGGACCGGAGCAGGGAAGCGAGATGTGTATTTGAATACATTTATTTTGCCAGACCGGACAGCGTATTTGACGGAGTGAGCGTCTATCAGGCCAGAATTCTTGCCGGCCGTGCCCTGGCTGTAGATTCACCGGTGGAGGCCGATCTGGTGGTCGGAGTTCCGGAATCCGGCAATGGAGCGGCGCTGGGCTATTCCATGGAGTCAAAAATTCCCTATGGCACTGCCTTTGTCAAGAACTCTTATGTAGGCAGAACCTTTATCAAGCCGAAGCAGAGCAGCCGGGAGTCGGCCGTACGGATTAAACTGAACGTCTTAAAGGAGGCTGTGGCGGGCAAACGCGTCATCATGATTGATGACTCCATTGTCCGGGGAACCACCAGCGCTTTGATCGTCGGGATGCTGCGGGAAGCAGGGGCGAAGGAGGTCCATGTCCGGATCAGCGCTCCGCCATTTCTCCATCCGTGTTACTTTGGAACGGATATTCCTTCCGAGGACCAGCTGATCGCTCACGGCCGGACGGTACAGGAGATCTGCGATATGATCGGTGCGGATTCCCTGTCCTTCTTAAGACAGGAACGGCTGACGGAAATGGCGCAGGGACTGCCAATCTGTACTGCGTGCTTTTCCGGTGAGTATCCGATCCAGCCGCCTGAGGAGGATATCCGGGGCGAGTACGTGCAGTAGTTCAGAGATTCCGCAGAAGAAAAGAGGCGCTGCACCGGATTGTGTCACCATTCGGCACGGCGCCTTTTATGCAGGGAGAGCGGCAGTGAAGATGGGTAAGATTCGACATGATCCGGCACAACCGTAAATTTTGTGATTTTTTCCTTTTAACTGTGAGCATATTATGATATGATATTTAACAAAAATCAACGAGAATTCTCCCAGCCTCTACAGGTGGAGATGAATCGCAAAAACAAACTTAGCGGCAGTGGCGGGCAGATATCCCCCCACTGACATGAGGTCAAAACAATCCGGGCAACCGGATAAAATGGCAGCATAGCTACTAGGTTATTCTGGGTTTTGTATTCTGGACTCAGAATGTGGATTGAAATAAAATCAAATGAAAGGGTGGAGACGCGGAAACGGTATCAGTCACATGCCGGTTCCTCCGTATGACGAAAGCCATCAGTCTCCTTGGTATATTTTTATGAACGACCGCTATCAGAGTCCTTTGTCTGAGCGCTATGCCAGCAAGGAAATGCAGTATATATTTTCACCGGATAAGAAATTCCGCACATGGAGGAAGCTCTGGATCGCTCTCGCCGAGACGGAGATGGAACTGGGGCTGCCGGTTACGCAGGAACAGATCGATGAGCTGAAGGCCCATCAGGATGAGATCAATTACGATGTAGCGAAGCAGCGCGAGAAAGAAGTTCGTCACGACGTCATGTCCCATGTGTACGCTTACGGCGTACAGTGCCCGAAGGCAAAGGGAATCATCCATCTGGGAGCGACTTCCTGCTACGTGGGCGATAATACGGATATTATCGTTATGACCGAAGCGCTGGCGTTAGTCAGGAAGAAACTGGTCAACGTGATTGCGGAGCTGGCGAAGTTTGCAGACAGATACAAAGATCAGCCGACGCTGGCATTTACCCATTTTCAGCCGGCACAGCCGACTACGGTTGGAAAACGCGCTACACTGTGGATGCATGAGCTGGTCATGGATTTAGAGGATTTAGACTATGTGGCAGGCTCCATCCGTTTATTGGGCTCCAAAGGCACCACGGGCACACAGGCCAGCTTCCTGGAGCTGTTTGACGGCGATATGGACAAGGTAAGAAAGCTGGATCCGATGATCGCAGAGAAGCTGGGCTATCCGGGCTGCTATCCGGTTTCCGGCCAGACGTATTCGAGAAAGGTGGACAGCCGTGTCTTAAATATACTGGCCGGCATCGCACAGAGCGCGCACAAGTTTTCCAATGATATCCGTCTGCTTCAGCATTTGAAGGAGATCGAGGAGCCATTTGAAAAGAGCCAGATCGGTTCTTCCGCCATGGCCTACAAGCGCAATCCGATGAGAAGCGAGAGAATCGCCTCTCTGTCAAACTATGTGATGTCCGATGTGATGAACCCCATGCTGGTGGCTTCCACCCAGTGGTTCGAGCGCACGCTGGACGATTCCGCGAATAAGCGTCTCAGCATTCCGGAGGGATTCCTGGCGATTGACGGTATTCTGGACCTTTACTTAAATGTAGTAGACGGTCTCGTCGTTTATCCGAAGGTGATCGAGAAACACATGATGGCGGAACTGCCATTTATGGCTACCGAGAATATTATGATGGATGCCGTAAAAGCAGGAGGCGACAGACAGGAGCTTCACGAGAGAATCCGTGAGCTGTCCATGGAGGCCGGAAGAAATGTGAAGGAAAACGGTATGGACAATAACCTCCTGGAGCTGATTGCCGCTGATCCTGCGTTCAATTTAAGCCTTGATGAACTTAAGCAGAACATGGACCCGAAGAAGTATGTCGGATGCGCGCCGGCTCAGGTGGAGATCTATCTGGATGAAGTGATTCGGCCGCTGCTTTCCGCGAATCAGGATGTTCTTGGGATGACGGCTGAGATTAATGTCTAAAAATGTGTAAGATAAATGTGTAAGATAAATGTGTGTCAGCGGAAGACCATTTAGACGGGTATAAAAACAGTGATCTTCCGCAGAATAAGAATGGATTCAGAGCAGAGGCGGTCGATAGTCTCTGCTCTTTTCAGGAGGATACGGTATGAGCAGCAATCTGGAATATTACAAGGTGTTTTATTACGTAGGACAGTTAGGCAGCATCACGCTGGCCGCGGAGAAGCTGTGCATCTCCCAGCCGGCCGTCAGCCAGGCGATCCGCCAGCTTGAGCTTTCCGTCGATGCGAAGCTGTTTATCAGGACCTCCAAAGGTGTCAGACTGACGAGAGAGGGAGAGCTTCTCTATTCTTATGTGAAATCGGGTTTAGATGATATCTGGTATGGGGAGAATATGTTAAGGCGGATGCAGGATCTGGATACGGGAGAGGTCAGAATCGGAGCCAGCGATATGACGCTTCAGTTCTATTTACTACCGTTTCTGGAGCGTTTTCACGAGAAATATCCGAAGGTTAAGGTAACGGTGTCCAACGGCCCCACACCAGAGACACTGGGCTTTTTAAGTCATGGAACCATTGATTTCGGCGTGGTCAGCTCCCCGGTCGATGCGAGGCCGGAGGTCTCTGTCACTGAGGTAAAGAAGATCCGGAATATTTTTGTGGCGGGAGAGCAGTTTAAGCATTTAAAGGAGAAAAGGCTGGAATACGGTATTCTGAAAGAACTCCCCTGTATTTTTCTGGAAAAGAATACGAGTACGAGACGGTTTATGGATGATTTTTTAGAGAAGCTGGGTATCGTCGTGGAACCGGAATTCGAGCTGGCGACCAGTGATATGATTGTCCAGTTTGCCATGAGGAATCTTGGAATCGGCTGCGTGATGTCGGAGTTTGCAGAGAAGGAAATCGAAGCAGGCCATCTGTTTGAACTGGAATTTAAGCAGGGAATGCCGGAGCGGAGTTTCTGCATCATCACAGACCGAAAAAATCCCATGTCTCCCGCAGGAGGCCGTCTGCTGGAGCTATTGATGGAAAAACCAATGATATAATTAAAACTTATGGAGAACATAAATAATATTGACTTTACTTATGATGCGCTTTGAGCTATGATATACGCGGTGGCAATGAGCAGTGTGGAATCCGGTAAGCAGCAATCTGCGTCATGCTTGCATGAAAGCAGATTGCTGCTTACCGGATTCCATAGGGCGAAGCCCGTGACCGAGATGGAGCGGAGCGGAATCGAGGTCCACTGCGGGATAGAACGAAGCAAGCTTGAAGCCTGCCACGGCGCAGAACGAAGCAAGCTTGAAGCCTGCCACGGCGCAGAACAAAGCAAAATCGAATCCCGCCGCAAACCGTAGTGAAGTAAAGGAGGAAACAAACAAATGGTAAGAGCAATAGTAGGCGCCAATTGGGGCGATGAGGGAAAAGGAAAAATCACGGACATGCTGGCGAATGAGTCCGACATCATCATCCGTTTTCAGGGAGGCAGCAATGCAGGACATACGATCATCAACAACTATGGCAAGTTTGCGCTCCACCTTCTGCCGTCCGGCGTTTTCTACAGCCATACGACGAGCGTAATTGGAAATGGCGTGGCGTTAAACATCCCGTTTCTGGTTAAGGAAATTGACGAGCTGGTAAGCAAGGGCGTTCCGAAGCCGCACATTCTCGTCTCTGACCGCGCGCAGATTCTGATGCCGTATCATATTCTGTTCGACCAGTATGAAGAGGAACGTCTTGGGAAGAAGTCCTTTGGCTCTACAAAGTCGGGTATTGCTCCATTCTATTCAGATAAATATGCAAAGATCGGATTTCAGGTCAGTGAGCTGTTTGAAAGTGAATCCTTAAAGGAAAAAGTAGCGCAGGTGTGCGAGACGAAGAATGTGATGCTGGAGCATTTATACCACAAGCCGGTTCTCGACCCGGAGGAGCTGTTTCAGACTATGCTTCAGTACCGTGATATGGTGGCACCTTACGTCTGTGATGTGTCCAAATACTTATACGATGCCATCAAAGAGGGAAAGAATATCCTGCTGGAAGGCCAGCTTGGCTCTTTAAAGGATCCGGACCACGGCATTTATCCGATGGTTACCTCCTCCTCCACACTGGCAGCTTATGGGGCCATCGGCGCAGGTATCGCGCCTTATGAAATAAAGAATATCACTACCGTTGTGAAGGCATATTCCAGTGCGGTTGGAGCAGGTGCATTTGTCAGCGAGATCTTCGGCGAGGAAGCTGATGAACTGAGAAAGCGCGGCGGCGACGGCGGTGAGTATGGAGCTACAACAGGACGTCCGAGACGTATGGGCTGGTTTGACGCGGTTGCGAGCCGGTATGGATGCCGGATTCAGGGATCCACAGAGGTGGCACTGACCGTTCTCGATGTACTGGGATATTTAGATGAGCTTCACGTCTGCGTTGGTTATGAGATTGACGGTGAGGTTACGAAGGATTTCCCGACTACAGTCCGTTTGGAGCGCGCAAAACCGGTCTACGAGACACTTCCTGGCTGGAAATGTGAAATCCGTGGTATCAAAAAGTACGAAGACCTGCCGGAAAACTGCCGGAAATATATTGAATTTATTGAGAAAGAGATTGAGACTCCAATCACCATGGTTTCCAATGGACCGGGGAGAGACGAGATCATTTACAGATAAGACTGTCCTTATTTATTGGCAGAAAATGAAAGACGGCCAAATCCGGTAAAAGAACCATCCGGATTTGGCCGTCTTTTTTCTATTCGTTGTTTCTGTCTTTTTCCTCAGGATTTAAGAGCCTGTACACCAGTTGAAAAGCATACAATATGACCGGTATGACGACGGTTGAGAAGATAGCGGCCATCAGCCAGTTATTTGCGGACGGACTTTTGGAGAAAGCCGAAACGATGGCGATAACATACATGGCCAGTATGAAAATAACTCCGGCCATGGCCAGAGGGCGTTTCCATTTCATGGGGACACCTCGCTTTCTTTGGGATGGTACTTCTCTTTATTATAACAGAAAACTTCGGAAACTCAAGGTAAGGATTTGGGATTTGTTCACAAAAACTTCAGATTTGCAGCCTGTACTTTTTTACCAGATTATAGTACAATCAGAGAGAGATAACGTGTGAAAAGACAGGGAAGGAGTGTGTATTCTTGAAGAAAAGATGGGCAGCGGCGGTTGCAGTGAGCATGCTCTTAAGTCTCGGAAGCGTCATGGCAGCCGCGGCAGATGAGACGGGGGCCGTTCAAACAGAGAACACAACTTCAGAGAGCGGAACCGCGGAGAATGGGAACCCGGCAAACGGAGCTGCGGAGAGTGGGAACCCGGCAAACGGAACCTCAGAGAACACAGCCGGGCAGGCGTCGGAGGCAGACTCCGGGAATGAAGTAAAGGGAACCTGGAAGCAGGAAGACGGCGGCTGGAGATATTATGACGAAGCCGGAACGTATAAGAAGAACAGCTGGGAGCAGATCGGCGGTTACTGGTACCATTTTGGCAAGGACGGTCTTATGGCTGTGGGCTGGCAGAAGATAGGCGGATATAACTATTGTTTCCGGGAGACAGGAGATCTGGCAATCGGCTGGTGCTATAATGATGACGATGAGAAATGGTACAATTTTGATGCGGATGGCACTGCGAAGAAGGGCTGGTTTCAGGATGAAGACGGAAGCTGGTACTGGTTCTCCACAAGAGGAGAGATGGCTTCTTCCGGTTATAAGTCGATCGACGGGAAACGGTATTATTTCTTCGAGGATGGCCAGATGGCGGCCAATCAGTATGTTGGATTGTTCTACATGGACGAGAACGGCCAGAGGGATAAGCGCTATGACATCGTAATAGAAGGAAAGAGCAGGGAATCATCTGTGGCATCTGAGACGAAAGAGGAGATCACAGCAGCCCTTGAGCATATTCCGAGAGGCTGGATCAAGTATTTTGTGGATCACGGCTGGGAGATTCTCTATTATCCGGATAAGGAATATTTTTCCGCACCCGAGTCCGACGGCAGTACATACTATGTGTATCATAAGCTGGATACGAGCTACCGGAAGATTAAGTTCTGCAAGCCGGAGGGATTGACCCAGGCCTTTGGAGAATACATTGGATACGCGGCCGACTGCTTTGACAGCGACAGCCAGTTCGCTGTGGATCTGGCCATGAATAAGGGGAATGTGGATGAGTTCGTCGATGTCCCCGATTATTATACGAACAACATGCAGTTTTATTTCGGTAAGCTGGTGGAGGCATATTTAAGCGACAACGATACGAGAACCGCTATGGAAGCGGATTCGCCTCAGGTTTGTGAGATTTTAAGGAAGGTTTTGTATGCGCGGTAGGCGGCTTTAACAAAACAAGCGAGAATTCCCCCACTGACATGAAGTCAAGCCGCGCATCTATAAGATGTAGCCGCACTCTGTGAAATGATCGAGCGTGGATTGAAACAACAAAATAGACGGCACTTTGCGAAATGACTAAGAGTGGAATGAAACCTATATACGAAAAATAATAGGAACGATAAAAAAGCAGGAGCAATCCTGTTTTTTTATTGCTTCTGAAAGGATAGGGAGATAGAAGACAGGAGATAATAGATGCAGAAAACAGGATACGAATAAACGAAGCGACGTAAAAGACATCATTACAAATTAATCGATAAAAAAATACTTATTTACTCTTGACTACTGAAGGCATCAGGTATATACTAACCATAGAACGTTAATTATTTAACAAAATAGTAAAAACTTATAAATGAAAAGCTTATCTTAGATCAATTTAAATCATTTAACAAAATCAACGAGAATTCTCCCAGCCTCTACAGGTGGGAGATGAATCGCAAAAACAAACTTAGCGGCAGTGGCGGGCAGATATCCCCCACTGACATGAGGTCAAAACAATCCGGGCAACCGGATAAAATGGCAGCATAGCTACGATGTGTGAATTGAAATAAATAAATCGTTTTTATTATTAATGAGGAGGCGGCATCCATGAAGAAGATGGAAGGTAAAGTCGTACTGATTACCGGCGGTGCGAGAGGGATTGGCTATGGTATTGCAAAGGCATTTGCAGAAGAGGGCGCCAATATCGTTATTACGGGACGTACGGCGAGTACACTGATCGAGGCAAGAGAGAATCTGGAAGCAGATTACGGCATCGAGGCGCTGTTCGTAGTTGCGGACGGCGGCGATGAGACGGCTGTAAAGAACGTGGTAAAGCAGGCGGTTGACCGTTTTGGCAAGCTGGATTGTCTTGTTAATAACGCACAGGTTTCCAAGTCCGGCACAATGCTGGTGGACCACACGAAAGAGGATTTCGACCTTGCGATCTATTCCGGTCTGTATGCGACGTTTTTCTATATGAGAGAGGCATTCCCGTATTTGAAGGAGACAAAAGGCAGCGTAATCAATTTCGCCTCCGGAGCGGGCCTGTTCGGCAAACTGGGCCAGTCTTCCTATGCGGCAGCCAAAGAGGGAATTCGCGGTATGTCCCGTGTGGCGGCGGCAGAGTGGGGCGAGTTTGGAATCAATGTGAATGTAGTCTGCCCGCTGGCCATGACACCTGGTCTGGAAAAGTGGAAAGATGAGTATCCAAAACTGTATGACCAGACGATTCAGAGCATTCCTCTCAAGCGATTTGCCGATCCGGAGAAGGATATCGGGCGTGTCTGCGTATTTCTTGCATCAGACGACGCCAGTTATGTGACGGGTGAAACAATAACACTTCAGGGTGGAAGCGGATTGAGACCATAAATGAAAAGAATCCATCGGAGACGATACGTCTTCCGGTGGATTCTTTTTGTTTCCGCGAGCAGCGAGTCTGGTGGAACCGTTTCTATTCAGCAAGCGTTTCCCATATTTCATAGAGTTCTTCCAGCCTTGTCTGAATCTCTTCTTTCTCTTTGTTGAGTTCCATGAGGCGGGAGACATCGGTAAAGACTTCTTCCCGGGTGAGAAGCCCGTCGATTTCGCCGTCCCTCGTCTCCAGCTGGTGAATCTCATCCTCAGTCTTCTTTAAGTCGTTCTGCCGTTTGCGGATTCTGGCCTGTTCCTCTTTAAATGCCTTCCAGTCCTGTTTGACTTCGGAACCCTCGGGAGTCTGTGATGCACCGCCTTCCGCTCCGTTTTCCTGATTTCCTGACGGCTCTGAGGCGTAAAGCTCTGTCATCAGCTCTTTCTTTTCCAGATAATAGTCGTAATTGCCGATATAATTGACCAGCGTGTGACCCGTCAGGTCGAGAATGCGGGTGGCCGTTTTGTTGATGAAGTAACGGTCGTGGGACACGTAGAGAATTGTGCCCGTATAGCTGTTCAGCGCATCCTCCAGAATTTCCTTGGAGGTGATATCCAAATGGTTCGTCGGCTCATCGAGGATCAGGAAATTGGCCTCGGACAGCATCAGCTTCGCCAGAGAGACGCGTCCCCGTTCGCCGCCGCTTAAGTCCTTGACCCGTTTGAACACATCGTCTCCGGTGAACAGAAACGCGGCAAGAATGTTCCGGATCTGCGTGTTGTTCATGTTGGGATACGTATCAGAAAGCTCGTCGAAGAGCGTCTTTTCCATGTGCAGAACCTGATGTTCCTGGTCGTAATAGCCGATATGCACCTTGGAACCGAGACGAATTTCCCCGGTATCTGCAGGCAGTAAGTTGTTCAATATCTTTAAAATCGTGGTCTTTCCGGTTCCGTTGCCTCCGATAATGGCAACCCGCTCCCCCCGTTTGATATCAAAATCCACATGGTCAAACAGATGGTTGGGACCGAAGGCCTTGCTCAGGTCACGGACGGTCAGCACATCGTTACCGCTGATGATGTTGGGCTCTAAACGGATTCGCATCTCGTCATTGACTTCCGCCGGTTTTTCCAGGACCTCGATCTTATCCAGCATCTTTTCACGGCTTTCCGCCCGTTTGATGGATTTTTCCCTGTTGAAGGATTTCAGCTTTGCAATGACCTCCTCCTGGTGGCGGATTTCCTGCTGCTGGTTTAAATAAGCCTTCATTTTCGCGTCCCGGATCATGGCGCGCTTTTCACTGTAGGCTGTGTAATTGCCCTGGTATACGGCGAGATTGCCACTGTCCATCTCGATAATCTTTGTGACGACGCGGTCGAGGAAATACCGGTCATGGGCGACGATGATGACGCTTCCGTCGTAATTGGTCAGATAACCCTCCAGCCAGGCGATGGAGTTCATGTCTAAATGGTTGGTAGGCTCGTCCAGAAGAATAATATCGGGCTTTGTTAAAAGAAGCTTGCCCAGGGAGACTCTGGTCTTCTGGCCTCCGGACAGGGCCGATACCGGCTTCGTGAATTCTTCCTCCGTAAAGCCCAGGCCTTTTAACACACCGGTTACCTCGCTCTGGTAGGCGTAACCGTTTTGAAGTTCAAATTCATGGTTTAAACGGCTGTAGACGGAAAGCATGTTTTCCAGCTCATCTCCGGAAGCGTGCTTCATATCCAGCTCCAGTCTGCGGATTTTTGCTTCCATCTCAATCAGCGGCCGCTTTACCTCCAGTACCTCGTCGAAAATGGACCGGTCGCCGCCCAGCTCCTGGTGCTGCGCCAGGTATCCGAGTGTCTTTCCCTTGGAAATGACAACCTCGCCTTCATCGGCGGCCAGCTCTCCGATGATGATTTTTAACAGTGTGGATTTGCCGGCGCCGTTGATACCGACGATGGCTGCCTTTTCATGATCCTCTATATGAAAGGAAGCATGGCGGATAATTTCCGTGCTTCCAAAGGCCTTGCTTATGTTGCTGCATGATAAAATCATGGTAGTTCCTCCCCTTGAATGGATCGAATAAATGTTGAATAACACGAATAGTATAATATAGGTTGGAATTTTTTTCAACTGCAACTGGTTGGATTGAGTGTTGCAGTTCACAGCCCTGCCAGCCTCTGCTTCCCGGTCGGCTCCGGCTGGCTCATGGGCCGTTTCCAGTTCAAGTTTCGGGGATAAGCACTTCTAAACGTGCAGAATTTTTCTAA